>MDTG01034016.1_pt1 | contig 15879 bp, 14 predicted proteins | sample 811421 | NCBI WGS metagenome assembly MDTG01 (sample SAMN05326645, study PRJNA326480) | marine metagenome | isolation source: seawater | place: Pacific Ocean: South East | collected 2011 | reverse complement strand
TACCAAGACATAAATAGTTGGGATATATGGCCGTTAGCTATCTCTGCAACCGTATCAGATATTACCTCTTCTGTTTTGTGCCAATAGGAGGTCCAAATAAATGAAAACGAAAACCAAGATTTTGACCCTTGCCGCATTGGCAATGACCACCATGTCAACGGTGCAGGCTACTTCATTACAAAGTGCCTTGTGCTCGCCAGACGCTCTTGTCCTTACATTTAACGAGCCACTATCTGCCGGCGATGTAACGAGAGTAGAAATTGGCGATACCGCAGAAGCCAGGCTGAAATATGAGTTAGATTTGCTTCCGGGTGTCATCTCAGGTTCAGTCTTGACCCTGACACCTAACACAGAGTCTCAGTTGGACATTCGCAAAGTATCCCCATTTAAGGCCCATATTTTTGCAACAGGGTCCGCTTCCGGAACAGTAAAGTGTAACGAATAAATTGGCTTGGGAGACGGCGAAACTACTTTATGGAGATAACGTGATAGCAGCTCTGCTTTGTAATGGCCTTCTTCATCTGTAATTGACATCAACAAAGTCGTGACGCGGTTCGCCTATAGTTAATATTATTAAATGGACCCGTGAGGATAATCCCGCGAGGAACCTTGGCACAAAGCGTGAAATCTCTAATCGTGAAATTGTAGGTTCAAACCTAACCCCTCAGCCCAAACAACACTCTAAAGTCTGGCAATGATCGCCCATTTCAGCTCCCATCCATATGGGGGATTTCCGCGATTTGGGGGTGTCTACCCAAAGATTAGATTTGGGAATAACACCCTGACTGAACATAACCCGGGCACTAACCCTTTAGACATTGCACCATCAAGAAAATCTGGTGATCGTGATATCATCAATCTGACTATAGGTTTCTGCAAGCTGGATTAGATGGTCAAGTGCTTTATCGCCGTGGGTTTTTTCAAGCTTCTGGTCAATTTCAATCTTCATGACTTCTGGAATTTTTCAGGCATTGAGGGGGTGCATCAGACACAGAACTTTGTCAAAAACCTTGGCATTTTGGCGGGTTATCTGATGTTGGCAGGGTTTATGGCAAGGCGAGAAAAGCGTGATTAGTATGGTGCGCCAAGCGTGCAGCCATCACTAGTTATATGTCGGGTTTTCGTAAGAATGGCGACGCTCGATGAATTATGTCTGTGCCGGCTTATTGTAAATATTAAATTTGTCATAATATATATTATGCGCTATTTATGTGAAGAAGATACAAGATGAAATACGCGAAACCCGTCTATGTTGCTCCCGTCTGGCTGCTCGCCCCTAGCTTCTCCATGGCACTCAATCGGTAGCCGAATGGGATAGCGGGTCAGATGGTTACCGTATTGGCATGGCTGAAGATATAATTTTAGATGCCACTATTGCCGACAGCATTAACGGCGCCAACGCGGAAAGCGCCCAACCGTTTGACTGAAATTGCCTCTTTGGTGAAACTTAACGGGTCATTTTCCTGCCTCCCATTTCATCACTGCCGATAACAATTGATTCATCGAGCTATAGCGCCACCATAAACTGATTGACGTGGTCGGCTTGTTCGGTTTGCGGCGCCTGTTTCTGACTAATGTCACTGTTGGAAGAATCATAAGATGATGCCTACGGACAAAGAAGGATGCTGGGACTGTGGCAGCAATCAACAAACTAAGATCAATTATGGCCGCTCTCCGGACGCCGGAAACCGGCTGCCCGTGGGATTTGCAGCAGGACTTTGCCTCCATTGCGCCCTATACGTTGGAAGAAGCCTATGAGGTGACCGACGCGATTGAGCGCGGTGACATGGATGATTTGAAAGAAGAGCTTGGCGACTTGTTGCTGCAGGTGGTCTTCCACGCCCGCATGGCCGAAGAAGCCGATCTTTTTGCCTTTGACGATGTTGTCCACGCGATTGTCGATAAAATGATACGCCGCCACCCGCATGTTTTTGGCAATGGTGATGCCGTTAATCCGGAAGCGGTGCGGCAAAGCTGGGAAGAAATAAAAGCGCAGGAAAAAGCTAAAAAAGGCAAAGCCGCGTCGGACAGCCTGATGGATGATATTCCTCTTGCCCTTCCCGGCCTCAGTCGCGCCGTCAAAATTCAGAACCACGCCGCGCGCATCGGCTTCGATTGGCCAGATATTGAGCCGGTTTTCGACAAATTGCGGGAAGAAATCGATGAAGTGCGCGAGGCCGTAAAAAGCGGATCAGCCGACGCTATCGAAGACGAAATCGGCGATTTGCTGTTTGTCGTAGCCAATATTGCCCGTCACCTCAAAATTGACCCTGAAAAGGCTGTACGCCGAACAAATGGCAAGTTTATTTCTCGCTTCAAACACCTCGAATCGCTGGCGGCACAAAGCGACAAGCAACCATTATCACTCGCAGAACTCGAAGCATTTTGGCAAGCCGCCAAAAAGGCAGAGAAAGACGCTTAAGCGACGGCGATTTCTACCGGACTGTTTGGCATAATGGTCGAAATAGCGTGCTTATAGACCAGTTGCGAATGGCCGTCGCGGCTTAGCAACATTGAAGTAGCATCAACCCATGTAATGGTTCCCTGCAATTTCACCCCATTAACCAGAAATATGGTCAAAGCCAGCTTTTGTTCACAAACATGGTTTAGAAACGAAGCCTCCAAGGAGTCGGTCGTTGAGGACATTGGTTTACCCAGCTTATTCTGCGGACGGTGGAGGTTGCGTCCTGTTACTTTATTAACGCGGCCCTCCTCTCCGCGACGCATTAATCTCAAAAGATTGGCACAACTACCATTTGAAACCTAGCTAATTTTCAATTTTTAGACAGTTTCCTTTCGACTGTGTCATAAGCGTTGGAAAGCATTTTTGCGACCTCACCCGGCTTGCCATCACCTATTTTATGGCCGTCAATGGTTATGACAGGAAAAACCGACATGGTTGAGGCGGTCGAAAAGCACTCTTCAGCCGCCAATGCTTCAGCAAGTGAAAAAGGTTTTTCTTCAAATTTCAGGCCCAAATCGGCAACACAATCGAGCAAAACCTGCCGCACAATGCCATTCAGAATATCATTATCGGCCGGTCGCGTGCGCAACACTCTTTTTGCATCAACAATCCAAGCATTGGTGGCAGCACCCTCGGTCACCATGCCCTCCCGATCAGTTTGCCAAGCTTCCTGCACATTGGCATTGCGCGCCGACTGACGCGCCAAAACATTAGGAAGCAGGCTGATGGATTTAATATCGCATCGCGCCCAGCGTTGGTCGGGGACGGAAATCACCGAAATGCCCTTTTTCATAATTTGCATACGGCGTTCCGCGGAGATTGGCCGAGCCGTCATCACCAAAACCGGCTTTAACGACGCATCATACATATGCTCGCGTGGTGCGACGCCACGCGATACTTGCATATAAAGAACGCCGTTGTGAATGCGATTACGCCGAATGGTTTCGCGCATTACTTGTTGCAAAGCAGCGCGCGGCATCGGAATCGGCATGGCCACCTCGCCCAACGAATATTCCAAACGATCGAGATGGCGCGCCTCATCAAGCAGCCTCCCATTGCGAATGGCGCAAACTTCATAAACGCCGTCGGCAAATTGATAGCCGCGATCCTCTACCAATATTCCCGGCAAGTTCAGCGGTTGATAAACACCGTCAATATAAGCAATGCGGCTCATGCTATTTTCAGCTCCGATCAGCGCATATATCGCCAAAAAGATGACGTAAATAAGACCATTAAAATCAATAGTTCAATACGCCCGGCAATCATTAGCAGCGCTATGGTGATTTGCAAACCGCCTGACATTGCGGCAAATCCGAGCGGCATATCGAGATGACCGGCAATAGCTAGACTGTTGGTCAGCGCGCCCAAAACAATTGGCCATGCATCAGCCAGAGTTGTGCCGAACAAGCCGAGCAATAAAATACCGACACTGACAAAAAGAATGAAAATGGCGGTGAATGCCCAAGCAGCGTTAAAATCTCGATCTTGCAAGTGCCTTCCCTCCAATGACGAAGGATGCACGGATGAAGGATAAGACAGTTTACCCAATTCACTGCCCAAATCTTTCGCCAGAATTATGGCGCGCATAACCTTAACACCACCACTGGTTGAGAGAGCCATGCCGCCGATCAAGACAGGCAACATGACCCAAACAATAGGCCAGCCTGCTAGTTCATCGGTGGCGAGAAAATTAAATCCGGCAGTGCTGTGCAACGAAATCGATTGCCACAACACGCCAATGCCGCCGCTGGTTGGCAAAAAGAAAAGTGTAATCCCCCCATATATCAACACCAAAGCGATGAATACCCGCATCTCGGTAACCTGAAAACTGCTGCGCGCCTCGCGCCCCAATGTCAGCACCATCAGCATTGGCACACTGATGGAGCCGATAAAGCATAACAGCGCCATCACACCCTGCCCGCCGCCGCTCAATAAATCTGCGAGGCTTTGTTCGTGAACACTCATGCCGGTTGTTGAAATGGCAGACAAAGCGAGGCAAGTCGCTTCAACCAGCGAGCTACCAAAGGCGAGCAGCGCGATAATACCAAGCACGGTGAACAAAAGATAAACCGGCAAAATAAGCCGCAAAGGCCGCCCCAAACGCGATGACAGTGGTGCGTTTTCCTCGTGTTGCAAAAGCGGACTGCCGATGAGCGTAATGCCACCAATGCCGAAAGGAGCTAAGACGGCAACTGCGAAAACCAAAGTCCAAAGCCCCCCAAGCCAGCTTAATACGGCGCGCCATAATAAAATCGGCGTCGCCTCGGCTTGCGGTGCGGACAACATGGTGCCGCCTGATGTGGTGAGGGCAGAAACCGCTTCAAAATAGGCCGCGACCAATCCATCAATTTGCGATGCGCCGATAAAAGGAATGGCCGCAATGACCGGCAGGAAACTCCAGAACAAAACCATGATGAGCAAAAGCTCTATGCCGTTAGCCCGATGCCGGCGACTTGTATAGCCGCTCAACAATAACGCACCCGACACAAAAGCAGTTAACATGAGGCCAATGGCGAAATTACCGGCATGGGCAAAGCTTGGGTCCAAAAAGCTGGCAATCCACGGCAGCAGCATCAGCAAAGCAATCATGCATCCGCCATAACCTAATGTGAAAAGGATGGCTCCCAAGCGCATTGATTATTTCTTTTCTTTACTGATAAGCAAGCTTTCAAATTGCTCAATGCCATCAGCCGTTACAAACATGATAACGCGATCGTTAGGCTTCAGCTCTGTACCGCCGCGCGGCATGATTAATTTGCCTTTGCGATAGACCGCGCCAATGCGCATAGAACTGCCGAGGTCGAGGTCGCGCAGCTTGCTGCCCGCTATCGGCGCACCTTCTTGAATTTCAGCCTCAATCATTTCCGCTGACTCATCGCTCAGCGCGTGCACTTGCAGCACATTGCCGAGACGCACATGGCACAACACAGACGACACGGTAATAGCGCGTGGGTTTATGGACACTTCCATGCCGAAATCACCGGCCAGATTCTGAAAGCTATTGTCATTAATCAAGCACAGACCGCGCTGACAGCCTTCTTGCAGAGCCAACATATTGGTCAGAATATTGACTTGATCATCATTGGTCAGCGCCAACACCAAATCAGCTTGCCGGATACCCGCCTCGGCAAGAATTTCCGGCGACAAACCACTGCCCTGCAAAACGATTGAACGGCCTAATTTCTCAGCCACAGCGCGCGCCCGTTCCGGGTTAGACTCAATAAGGCTCAGCGAATAGCGCCCCGCCTGCGTGTCCAATTCTTTAGCGACTTGGTAGCCGATATTGCCGCCACCCACCATGACGATACGGCGAGCTTCGCGCTCCTCATGGCCGAAAATCTTTAGCGTACGTTCCGTATCGCTGCTGGCCGTGACCAGAAAAGCTTCATCGCCAACCTGAATCGTGTCGTCAAAATCCGGCACATAAACCCTATTATTGCGCCGGAGACCTACGACTATAGCCTGCAAATCCGGAAACAATCCAGTCAGCTGATTGAGCGGCGTATCAATTACTGGACAATCCTCGCCAATCGACACGCCAATCATCTCGATAGCACCACCGGCGAAGCTGGAACTGTCAAACGCGCCGGGCAGCGCCAGGCGGCGCATCACAGCATTCGCCACCTCTACCTCCGGCGAAATAATCACATCGATAGGAATGCCATCTTCGTTGAAAAGTCCTCGCCATTTTGTTTTTACATAATTGCGGTCGCGCACACGAGCGATGGTTTTCGGCTTTTTGAAAAGCGTTTTCGCCGTTTGGCAAGCAATCATATTCACTTCATCTGAAGCAGTAACAGCTATCAAAACATCGGCGTCCGCTGCGCCGGCTTGTTCCAATACTTCGGGGTGTCCGCCATGCCCCAAAATCGGGCGCACATCAAGCGTATCGGTGATGCGCTGCATGAGTGAAGCTTCACGGTCAACCACCGTGACATCATTGCCTTCTCCGGCCAAATGCCGAGCAATACCGAAACCGACTTGGCCGGCCCCACAAACAATGACTTTCATCGGTCTCTCAACCCCGTTGCTCTTCGCTAAACATGGCTTTTAGCATGATTACCACCGGATATTCCAAGTGATTTCATTTTACGGTGCAGCGCCGAACGCTCCATGCCGACGAATTCCGCCGTTCGCGAGATATTGCCAGAGAACCGCTCGATTTGCGCCACCAAATAATCGCGTTCGAAACACTCGCGCGCATCGCGCAAGGGCAACGACATAATGTGACGCGATTGTCCGACATTTTCAGCCACATCAGTGTCGCTCAAAATCTCTTTCGGCAAATGATCTATTGTCAGGGTCTCATCGCCCATGGCATGAGCCGTCAGCATAATATGTTCAATACAGTTTCGCAATTGGCGCACATTGCCGGGCCAATTATGTGATTGCAGCACCGCCATCACATCATTGCTGGCTTCGCGCACAGGCATATTCATTTGCGTCGCCAATATGCGTACGAAATGCTCGACCAGATAGGGAATATCATCGCGGCGTTTGTTTAGCCCTGGCACTTCCAGGGTCATCACATTGAGCCGATGATATAAATCCTCACGCAAAACACCCTCGGAAATGTGGTTTTTAGGGTCACCACTGCATGACGACAATATCCGCGAGTCAATTTGCACCAAATCCTTGCCGCCAATGCGGGTTACGCCGCCATCGATTAACATTTTCAGTATCGCCTTTTGCTGGCGAACGGGAAAACTGGATATCTCGTCGAGATAGAGCGTGCCGCCATGTGCCTGTTCAAAAAGCCCAGGCTCAATCTGTCCATCATCTTCGTAGCCGAACAACATGCGATCAATCTGCTCCACATCATCGCCCAGCATGGCCGAATGCACGGATATGAAATTACCCGTCGCCCGCGGTGAACGGGCGTGCAATTGATGTGCTGCCGCTTCCTTGCCCGACCCTGACGGGCCAACAATCATAACGCGGCTTTTGGTCTGCGACAGCTTGTCAATCTTGGTGCTTAATTGCTCCATCGCATTCGCCTTGCCAACCAAAGTCAGCTGGACATCAGCGCGCCGTTTCAACTCGGCATTCTCGCGCTGCAAACGAGCCGCCTCAATGGCACGCGCCACGGTGACCAACAGCTTGTTAGACTTGAAGGGCTTCTCAATATAATCATAAGCTCCCGACCGAATAGCGGTCACCGCCGTATCAATATTGCCGTGACCTGAGATTATCACCACCGGCAAATTCGGATAACGCTCGCGTAAAATATTCAGAATTTCCAATCCATCCAATCGGCTGCCTTGCAGCCAAACATCAAGTAGCACCATGGCCGGACAGCGGCGCGTGATTTCTCGCAACGCACTGTCGCTATCTTGCGCAATCCGCGCCTCATAGCCTTCATCTTCCAGAACACCGACAACCAGGTCGCAAATGTCACGCTCGTCATCAACGACTAACACATCTCCGAACATCATATTTCCTCTAACATTTTGGATTTGTCCACCACTTCAGAAGACTGCAATGGAAGTACCACTTGCACCATTGCGCCGGTTCCGCCAGACGCACACCACGGTGCATCGCTCAGAACAAGCCTTCCAGCGTGATCATCAATAATCTTTTTTACGATCGACAGGCCCAGCCCTGTTCCCTCTCTCCTTGAGGTGTTATAAGGCTCCAGTAAGTCGTAGCGATTTTTCTTCGGCCACCCAATGCCGGTATCGCTGATTGATACAGTCACTTCACCATCGCTCTCGCCAACTGTCACTTCAATGCGTTTCTCGCCATTGCCACAGCTCACCGCTTCTTCGGCGTTTTTCAATATATTGGTCATAAGCTGACTGATGAGACGGCGGTCTCCGACCAAATTGACTTCCGGCACCGCACCGACCCAATAGGTGATATCGCGATGCGCGACACGCTGCAGCAAAACCGTTTCCGAAATGACATCCGCCAAGTTCACTTTCGCCATGCGAGCCGCCGGCATGCGCGCAAAGGAGGCAAATTCGTCAACCATTTTGCCAATGTCTTCCACTTGGCGAATTATGGTCTCAGTGCATTGACGGAAAACATCTTGATTATCGTCTGTGCTTTCCCCATAGCGCGCCTGCAATCGCTCGGCAGAGAGCTGAATCGGCGTTAGCGGGTTTTTGATTTCATGGGCAATACGACGGGCAATATCCGACCAAGCGGCATTTCGCTGCGCGGTCATTAAATCAGTTATATCATCAAATGTGATTATGGAACCGTCTTGCGAACCGCGCGCGGTCTGCGCCGTGGCGCGAATAATATGCCCGTTCAAAGCCGGATTATTAATATTGAACTCATTGGACACACGGCGTGCCGAACCACTACCTAGCGCCGCCAAAATACCGGAAAATTCAGGCGCAGCTTCGCGAAGACTCTTGCCGATAAGGGCTTCAGCCGATTTTTTATAAAGCGCACCGGCCACATCATTGGCATGATTGATGACACCCTGCCCATCGACACCGATAACCCCAGACGACACGCCGGCCAAAACCGCCTCTGTGAATTTATTGCGTTCATCAAGACTGGCGTGAGTCTCTTTCAAATCGGCTTGCTGTTCGCCCAAGCGCTCGGCCATCTCGTTAAAAGTTTCGGCCAGCTGAGTAATCTCGTCATTGCCGCGCAATGTTCGGGTTTCCACCCGCGCCGTCAAATCCCCTTCGCCCAAGCGCCGGGTCATACGAATAAGTCGTCCGATCGGTGATACCAAACGGTCGGCCAGTGACAGGCCAAGCCAAATGGCCGAAAGCAAAATCACCATAGTAAGAATAATGTAAACCAGACCGAAGGTAAGTTGCGTTTCAAAACGTTGTTTTTCCATAGCCGAGTATTCACGCACTGCCGCATCTGTTCGCAATAATTGTTCGGTCACGCTGGGCATCATCAGCCTGGCAGAATAGAGATAAGTGTCTTGCAGCCCCTCAATTTGTCGCAAGGCCAATATCTGACCGGATTTCATCGCGGTAATGACGACAATTTTGTCTCTCGCAGCGACAAAGGCCTCATTCGGTGGGCGAATGGTCAAAATAGTTGTTTCAGGCGCTGCTGCCATCAGCACATCGCCGTTTTCATTTATCAGCAGCGCTTGCTGCATATCACGCAGAGCTGCCTGCGCCTCCAGATATTTGCGGAAACGACGGCGGTCGGTTTGTATGACATCGCGCGCTGATGCAAGGTCACTCACCATCACGCTCAAGTCATAGCGTAGGCTGTCGCGTTGCTCGGCCAAATAAGCGTTGGCGACCGCTGTTGTGTTTTCAATGATGCTTTTGGTGCGGGTCGAGAACCAATGATCCAAGCCACGGTCAAGCGTGACGATAGCGAAAATCGCGACCAGTATGGCGGGCAGAACGGCAATTGTTGAAAACAGTGCAATCATTCGCCCATGTAAGCGCGCACCGGCCAATCCGGCCCGTTGGCGACGGCGCAGACGCACGGCCTGCGCGCCCAAAACCAACAACAAACCGCCAATGATGAAGATATTTAATGACAATAGCGTCCACACGGTTTCCCGGGTAGCTGCAATCGACGTAACGCCTGTCAAAATCAAATAGGAGGCCACACCTGACGCAATACCGAGAACTGCGAACAGGATTGAAAGAAAGCGTGTTAAGTCTGTCAGTCGGGAGCGGCCTAGCCATTTTTGCGGCTTACTTAATACGCGGGTGAGACGAAGGACATTCATATGCCACTCCTGAAACATCCCACCGCCCATTTATGTGCTATTTGTGCCATACACATGGCAAGAGAATACCCCTTTTGGACGAGCGCAACCAGTAAAATGTTGCAATGCTGCAACAGTTCAGCCGTCGGCCACTTCCTCTGTTATAGAAAGGCGCGGAAACACGCCCTTCGGGGCAGGTAAAGAGGTTTCGGAAAGCAAGCGATTGGCGACGCCCAAAGCAGCGAAATTGCGTTTTTCTTGAGCAATCGCAAGCAAATCCAGCAATTGCGATGCGCCGCTTGGGATGACCGGCTGGAGTAAAATCGCCGCTTGGCGGATCAATTCTGCAGTGACGTAAAGCACCGTGCCCATGCGCGCGGGATTTTTCTTTTTTAGCGCCCACGGCTCTTGCGCGGCAAAATAGCGATTGGCTTCTGATACTGCATCCATTACCGCGGCCAGGTAATTATGCAGTTCATGCCCCAGCATCGCTTTATCCGTTTGCGCCTTCAAACCGTCAAACAATGCCAAAACTGCCTCATCATCCGCTGATAATTCTTGCGGTGACGGCAAGGTTGCATCGCAATTTTTCGCTATCATCGACAGGCTACGCTGCGCCAGATTGCCAAGGTCATTGGCCAAGTCTGCATTAACGCGATTGACAATGGCCTCATCGGAGAAACTGCCGTCTCGCCCAAACGGCACTTCTCGCAAAAAGAAATAGCGCAGCGCATCGACACCGTAATGCTCAGCCAGCACCATCGGGTCCAACACATTGCCCAGCGATTTCGACATCTTTTCGCCCTTCACGGTCAAGAAACCGTGCGCGAATACTTGTTTCGGTAAAGGTAAATCGGCCGCCATCAAAAAAGCGGGCCAATAAACAGTATGAAAGCGTGTAATATCCTTCCCGATAACATGCAGACTGCACGGCCAAAAATCGGCAAACCGGCCGTCGCGCTTAGGATAGTCCAACACGCTCAAATAATTGGTCAGGGCGTCCATCCAAACATACATAACGTGATCCTTATCGCCCGGCACCGGCACGCCCCAATCAAAAGCGGTGCGTGAAATCGATAAATCCTTAAGGCCACCCTTGATGAATGAGACAATCTCATTGCGACGGGTATCAGGCATCAGAAATTCGGGATTAGCCTCAAAATGTGCCAATAATTTGTCTTCATACGCCGACAGGCGGAAAAAATAGCTGTCTTCCTCCAGCCATTCGACAGGAGTGCCTTGCGGCGACCGCTTATTGCCTTCGCCATCATCACTCAGCTCATCTTCGTCGTAAAAAGCCTCGTCGCGCACAGAATACCAGCCTTTATAGCTGTCTTTATAAATGTCGTCGCAGCCATTATCGGCAATACGCTGCCATAATTCACTGACTGAAGCATGATGGCGTGCCTCTGAAGTGCGAATAAAGTCATTATGGCTGCAATTTAGCGCTTGCGCCATTTCGAGAAAGGTCGGCGTCAGCTCATCAGCCAATTCCTGCGCAGTTTTGCCCTGCGCACGCGCCGTTTGCAGCATTTTTTGTCCGTGATCATCCGTTCCGGTCGAAAAATAGACGTTTTCACCGTTTAAGCGGTGATAGCGCGCAATTGCATCCGTGGCCATAATTTCATAAGCATGGCCAATATGTGGACGGCCATTTGGGTAGGAAATAGCAGTAGTTATAAAAAAATTCTCATCTGTCACTTTAATTTCTTAACCCACCCTTTTTCGGCTTGCATCGGCAAACCCAGTCATCCACTCCATCACCGCTTGCTTTTTATCCAAGTTTAAGGCGTTGACCGCCCGGCTGTCTTGCTCCACCTTCTCCCACAGGGCTACAAACGGTTCAACCCCTAAGCCATCCTTCAAAAGGCGATTGACCAAAGCCTCCTCACCCTCAAAAACCGGCTGGAAACCAGCGCCTGTAGACGCAAAGCGCACATAGCGATGCAGCCAGCCTGACAACAGGAAACAAAATATCGCAAACTGTTCCGAAGCCGCGCGCGGACCAAAGCGTCCGGCCAAAGCATGCAGTTTTTCAACATCAAGCTGAGGCGCGGTCTCCAACAAACCGACCATATCGCGATAAAGGTCAAAACCACCCTCTTCACACAGCATCAACGCATATCCGGCACTGCCTTGCCCCAAAAAAGCTGAGGCGGCAACTTCATCCGGGTCACTGCCCTCCAGGCGTTCATGTAAAATTGATTGCAAGTCGCCCTCATCAAGCGAATTGAAAGACAGCATGCGGCAGCGCGACCTGATGGTGTCGAGCACGCGGCCCGGATTGTGGCAAACGATAAGAAAAAGACATTTTTCCGGCGGCTCTTCAATCAGCTTCAATAGCGCATTGACGCCGTTTTTATTCATATCATCAATGCTGTCGATAATCGCCACACGCCAACCGCCGCGGCCAGCGCTGAGATTGAATGACTGTTTCAAATCACGCGCAGCATCGACCGGAATATCGCCACGAAACTTCTGCGTGTTCCGATTATATTCGCGTCTCAAAACAAACAAGTCGGGATGTGTGCCTTCTTCAACCAAATGCGCGTCATCGCTCTCCGGCGCGGGCGACATGGCAGAGGCTAGTGCGCCCGACAATATCAACCGCGCCGCCAAATAAGCAAAACTTGCTTTGCCAACCCCTTTCGGGCCGGCGAGCAGCCATGCATGCGGCATGCGGGCACTGGTTAGCGCGGCCAGAAAATCGGCCTGCGGCTTGGCATGCCCTTTTAAAACCCTTGTCAAGCGCGGCGGGCTATCACCATCAATATCCGGCAGTTCTTCAATCGTTTTTGCGGAGCTCATGGAACTACATTAAGCGTTCAGGCGATGCGCGACTAGAGCTTAAAACGCTTTTGCATAACATCTTCAATTTGCTGCCATACGGCATCGAACGTGTTTTCCGCGTCAACCACTACTATACGTTTTGGATCTTCAGCCGCCAGCGCCAAAAATCCGTCGCGCACATCGCGGTGGAAGGCCGCTTCTTTCTTTTCAAATCGAGCTGCGCCACCTCGTTTTTCAGCCCGCTGCAAGCCGGCATCTTCTCGCAAGTCGAGCAGAAAGGTAACATCAGGCGCGGTTTTACCCACTGCCATTTGCTGCATCGGTCGCACCACACCAAGCCCCAGGCCACCGGCAATGCCTTGATAGGAAAGCGTACTGTCAAAAAAGCGGTCGCAGATAACCCATTTCCCTTCTTCGAGGGACGGTTCAATCAGCCGATTGACGTGTTCAACGCGTGCCGCAGTCATCATCAGCAATTCCGAATAAGGGTGCCAGCGATTGGGGTCACCCTGCACCAATAAATCGCGCAATTCTTCGCCCTGCTTGGTGCCACCTGGTTCGCGTGTTTCGACAACCTCCAGCCCTTTGTTCCGCAAATAGCCGGCCAAACGTGCCGCCTGGGTCGACTTGCCACCGCCCTCGCCGCCTTCAAAGCTGATGAATTTTCCTCGCATCTCAATTACCCACCATCAAATAGACGAGGCTGTCTATGGCACGTCCGATAATACTGCCTTTACCGATATCCTCCGCCGCCACCAAATCAACCTCTTGTGGTATAAGCCCCGGTAAAGTAACCCGCAACTTAGCCAGCTTATCGCCGGTTTTAATCGGTGCTAGCAACGGATTTTCGTAAGTCACTGTCGCCACCATTTTGCGTCTTCCGCTGCGCGGTGTGACAATGTCAAAACGTTGCTTAGTTGTCACTTTCACCGTCGCTTCATCGCCATGCCAAACCGGTAACTCGGTGACTTGCTGCCCCGCCTCAACCAGCAAATCGCGCTGGAAATTGCGGAAGCCGAATGTCATCAGCTTACGCGCCTCGCGGGCGCGCTCGCGCTTCGAATTCAGCCCGTTAATGACCAAAATCAAACGCCGCCCATTTTGTTCGGCCGAGGCAACCAGCCCATAACCCGAATCTAGCGTATGCCCCGTCTTAAGGCCGTCGGCTCCAATATTGGCATAAAGCAGAGGGTTACGGTTGGTCTGACGGATATTGTTCCAAGTAAAATCGCGCTCACTGAAGAGCCGATAATAATCAGCGTGGTTATTGATAAGCTGGCGTGCCAGAAATGCCAAATCACGCGCCGTGGTTTTATGGCCAGGATCTGGCAAGCCGGTCGAATTGATGAAGGTTGAGCGCGACATGCCTAATTCTTGTGCACGTTCGGTCATCAATTCGGCAAATGCCGCTTCGCTGCCTGCTAACCCCTCGGCCAAAGCAATGCAAGCATCATTGCCTGATTGGATGATAACGCCGCGCAGCAAATCAAGCACTGAAACGCGCGAGCGTGCCTTCAAAAACATCGTTGAACCGCCCGACCCTGCACCGCCGCGTCGCCACGCATCATCGCTAACAAAAAATTCTTCATCCGCAGATATTGAGCCGCTTTCCAGTGCCTCTAAGGTCATAAGCACCGTCATGAGCTTGCTCATGCTGGCCGGGCTCATCCGCGCATTGGCATTTTTCTCAAACAGTGCGACGCCGGTTTCAGCATCAAGCAGAAGGGCATAGCTGGCTTTTGTATCAATGGCTTGCGCGGATAGCGGCAACAGCAGCAAAACAATCCAAAATGATTTCAACAGCCTCATCGCAAATCCCCTATTGCTCGATAATCACCGCATCGGTATGACCGGCCGCGACCAGTCTTTCCAAAGTCAGCCGGGCATCGGCGCGAATATTGGCACCGCCCATTTTCACGCGATAGAGAGTCGCCCCGCCCATTTCCACTTCAACGATTTTCACCGGCGCAAAATCTCTCAATCGCACTTGCAAGGCCTCCGCATTTTCACGCATCGAAAACACGCCGACCTGCACGGCATAGCGCTTTTCTTCGACATCAGGCAGTGGCTTAACCACCCGCTTGCCGTCAGCCGAGCGCACATCAACCGGGGCCACCGGCGCAGCAGTAACTTTGCTATCTTCTTTGGGTGTCACCGGCTTATCGGCAATGAAGCGGTCCGGCTCTTGGCGTTTAATCAACCGACCGGCGCTATCATAAAGCGGCGCGCGGCCCAGATACTGCACCCGCACTTTCGCCGTGCCCTTTTCTTTAAAGCCCAATAAATCAGCCGCATGGCGCGACATATCAATCTCGCGGTCTTTGGCAAATGGCCCGCGATCATTTATCCGCACAATGACCGAGCGTCCGTTTTCCAAATTTGTTACTTTGGCTCGCACCGGCATGGGCAAAGTCGGATGCGCGGCGGTCAACAAATCCATATCGAAGATTTCGCCATTGGCGGTGCGGCGACCATGAAATTTCGGGCCATACCAAGAGGCAATACCCGTATTGTCATAGGCCACGTCTTCCTGCGGATAATACCACTCGCCGTCAATTTCATAGGGCGTGCCGATTTTGTAAATGCCACCGGCGGCGACGCGACGCCCCTGCTCTTCTGCCGCGCGGCGGTCGGAAAAACTAGTGCAACCGACAATAAGCATGGCAGCGAGAGCAACTTTAATCGTCAACATCGGCTTATTCATAAAATAATTTTCTCGCATTCAAGCGTGCATCTCAGAACTGACGCTGAATATAAGGGATTCGCTGTGGCTGAAGAAGCACGGCGCAAAATCGTCCACACCGAGGCCGTCCTGATTGGCCGCTTGAAATTCTCCAATAATCAAGCTAAGTCAGCAGGGCTTATCACCGGTTGCACGGGCTTTGTGCCCACTTGAAGGAGGGGTGGCTGAGTGGTTGAAAGCGGCGGTCTTGAAAACCGTTGAGCGTTTGCGCGTTCCGGGGGTTCGAATCCCTCC
>MDTG01447391.1_pt1 | contig 15881 bp, 7 predicted proteins | sample 811421 | NCBI WGS metagenome assembly MDTG01 (sample SAMN05326645, study PRJNA326480) | marine metagenome | isolation source: seawater | place: Pacific Ocean: South East | collected 2011 | reverse complement strand
GCGCGCAGAGTTGGATATTACCTCTATCCAAATTGGCGAAGACTTAAGCATTGTCTCAGCCGAGGGCGCGACTGGTGAGTATGGTCGGGTTTATGTTACCTACCACCTAACGTACAACAGGGATGGATCTGGTGGTTCTTTTACGATGCAAGGCCGAGGCTACGTTGATGCTGATACTGTCTTCTCAGGATCGGGCGCAGGGATGTGGACTAGGGATGGGCACTTAATAAAAATGAGCCAGGTAACAACAATTTCAGATGGAACACAAAATCTGGATGTTATCGTCATAGACCCTCTTAACCGCACGCTTATCGCCGATGTTTATGCGTTACAAGATTGATGCCTAACTTTGGAGGCAGTCCATTTCCCTATTTTGGACTGCCTTTAGCCTGAAATGGATTTAAAACGGAGAAATTCGTCACTTTGAGGGTTGATGGTTCTCTACATACGGCAGTCATAGACGATTGAGTGAATCTCATAACAGTTTAGTGACTTTGATGGTGTAAAATGATCGGAAATAGATGGTTTTATCTCTAGTCTCAAGAAGTAAATGTTGTACAAAACGGATTGAGTATTAATTAATAGAATTAAATCAAAGATTTAGATGTGTCTCAATTCGTATACACCATGAGTCTGCTCACCTCCACCATGTCACCGGCATTATCTAAACTCAGGCGGGATGCTATCGTGTGATTATGCATTCCGCTTATGCGTCTGGGGAAACCATCAGATTGCTTATTTCAATCAGGTCTCCGGCGTTTAAAGTGCCAGCCTCGTGTTTCAGCAGCAGCAAGAAATTTATCTGCTCGTATCGCGCGCGCTGCAGGTCTCGCTCAGCCTGAAATTGGTCACGCAGTGCGTTCAGTACATCTACATTAGTCACGGTGCCTAATTCAAAACCTTGTTGTGCTGCCTCTGAAAACAGCCGAGTGGAGTCTACCAGGCGTCTAGCCGCCTCAGTGAGCAGCTTGCTGGACTGCTGTTGCAGGAACGCTGAGCGAACGCTGGCGTTCGCATCCAGTTCAGTTTGCCGTAACTCATTTTCAGCGATATTCCGCTGCGCCCTGGCTTCGCTTTCTCTGGCTCGATTCGTGCCGCCTGCGTAAATCGGGATAGTGACATCTAGGCCAATATAGGTTGTGTCTATATCACCAAGGAATCGGTTATCAAAACCAACGTTTGATTCCTGCCGGGTGGCGAAAAAACTCACCCGCGGCATGTAAGCGCCCCTGCTCTCAGAGATAGACTCCTCTGCTGCTTCTAACGCGTAGCGCCGGGCTCGAACCTGTTGGTTGCTGCGCTCGGCCATCTCTGCCCAATACTGCATATTATTCTGTGCCTCGGGCACCTCAATTTCGTCACTCAGCACATAAAGTGTGCCGACATCGATCCCAGTGACGGCGCGAAGATTTTCCTGCGCAATGGCTAACTCAGCTTCGAGTCTGAGTTGTTCAGCCTGGGTGGCAACAAGGCTCGCCTCCGCTTGCCGCAAATCGGTGATCTGAGCGAGCTGCAGGTTATAAAGGCTCTGAATTTGATTGAGTTGATTAGTCACTGCATCAACTTCTGCGCTTATGGACGTCAGAGAGTCCTGTGCGAGCAACACACTCAGATATCGCTGCGCGACATCGGTGAGCAGGCGGGAGAGTTCAAAATAGTATTCAGCCTCCATCTGGTTCTCGACCTGGGTGGCGCGTCTTCGGGCGGCGAAAGCCTGCCAGTTGAATAGCACTTGCTGCAGAGACACCGAAAATCGCTCGCCGTCAAACTGCTCATTTTGTGGTTGTCCAAACTGACTGAATGAATTCCGAGTGTTATCTGTCAGGTTGGCGTTGGCGTTTATTTGGGGCTGCAGCTGTCCTTGTGTTTGCTTCTCCCTGGCTCGGCCAATATTCAGGCCCTCTTCGGCAATACGAAGCTGTGGACTGAAGTCAATGGCAGCCGTGAAAAAATCTTCAAGGGTCTCACCAACAGCAAGACTGCTTGGTCCAGATGTGCCCTCTGCGGCAAAGGCAGATATTGACGCGATGATGAGAGTGGTGAAAAAAACAGCAACTCTTGTACCGAATACTGGCAGGGCAGCACGCATAGTCATGGAATTAATCTTCGTTAAAGCTGCGGGAAACCGCGTTAGAGAGGGGCTTGAACAGATACTGGAGTAGCGTGCGTGAACCTGTATTAATGTAAATTTCTGCTGGCATGCCGGGCATAAGGGCAAGGTCGCCCAACTCTTCTATGCTGTCTGGGTTTACTTGAACTCTTGCCAAGTAGTAGGAAGCGCCAGTAGTCTGATTTGGAATTGCGTCCGCCGACAGACTCATCAGCGTGCCAAAGATAGTGGGAGCTCGACTACCGAAAGTTGAAAAGCGGATTCGCGCCTCTTGGCCTTCAGAGACCCTGTCAATATCTATGGGATTCACGTGGGCCTCCACTATAAGCTCATCACTCTCAGGCACAATTTCAGCAATGGGCGCGCCAGCACCAACCACACCACCGATAGTGTGAACCATCATACCGTTCACAACGCCAGTTTCTGGAGCAACGATGGTCGTGCGTTTCACGATATCCCTCAGGGCACTGAGCCGCTCAATTGTGTCCTTAAGGCCTGTCTGTACCTCGCTTAGCTCTACTACTACCTCGTTTTGAAATTCACTTTCTTGCTGCAGAATTTGAAGCTCGGTTTCGCCGATTCGTACTTGTGTCGCGGCTATGTTCGCAGTAAGTTCCGCAGCCTCGCCGGAGAAAGAGGCAAAATTACGTTCGGCTTGTCTTAAGCGAGTTTTTTCTGAAAACCCTTGATCTAACAGACTTTGGGTATCGGCGAGTTCATCGGCATAAGATTGAGTTAACAACTCTTTCGTCTCTCGTTGCGCCTCCATGCCAACAACTTGATTCCGCAGCTGATCAACCTGCTGCTCTAGAATCTCTATTCGCCCTTCGTTAGTAGATTTGCGGGCCTCAAATATTTCGTCTTGTGCTGCCATCTCTTGTTGAGCATTGGCAGTCGACATCGAAAGCCCTGAGGGATATTGCACAGACATAAGTCCATCTCGCTCTGCAACGAGACGAGCCTCCCGCATTTTGAGGGCGACGAATTGACTATTAGTAATTTCCACAGAGGCCTTGGGTTGAGTATCATCCAATATCAGTAAAGCTTGTCCTGCTGGCACTAGGTCGCCATCGCGAGCCAAGATGTCTGCAACGATGCCCCCTTCAAGGTGTTGAACCACTTTTTTGTAAGATTTGACAGTAACAGTGCCAGGAGCGAAAGCCGCCCCATCTAACGGAGCGAATGCTGACCAAAAGCCAAAGACACCGAATACTAGGAACAACAAGATGAGCCCTATCCGCTTGGATCCTTCCATGCTGCTGCTGATGCCGCTGTCAGTACCGATGGATATCGATTCAAGTTTAGGTAATTTCATAATTCCTACTCTGGCGGACTAATTGGCAGCGGATTTAGGTAGAGAGGCAAGCCCTTTGAGGCTGGCAAGAACCTGGTCTTTGGGGCCAAAATTGACCGCCATCCCGTCTTTCATCATCAATACCTTGTCCACACATTTCAGTACCATCGTGCGATGAGTAATAACAATTATCGTGCAGCTCCGTTCCTTAATGCGGCGCAGCGCTTCAGCAAGTTCCTTTTCACCTTGATCGTCTAGATTGGAGTTGGGCTCATCGAGAATTATCAACGAAGGATAACCGAATACGGCTCTTGCCAGGCCTATACGTTGTCGTTGTCCGCCTGAAAGCATGCCGCCGGACCCTCCGATCTGAGTGTCGTAGCCATTGGGCAGATGAAGTATCATGTCATGGATGCCAGTTAGCTTGGCCGCAGCGACGATGTCTTTGGGGTCAGCTTGCTTGAAGCGGGCGATGTTGTCGGCAATTGTACCGTCAAACAGCTCAATATCCTGCGGGAGATACCCGACGTAGGGACCAAGCTCATCCCGGTTCCATGATGATATATCTGCACCGTCGAGCCTGACTTTGCCGCCGCGAGAGGGCCATATGCCCAACAAGGCGCGAGCCAATGTTGATTTTCCAGAGGCGCTGGGGCCGATAATGCCGAGAGCTTCCCCAGGGTCCAATGTGAATGAAACCCCTCGTACCACTAGGGCCTTAGCGCCCGGAGGCACAACAGATACTTGTTCCGCTTCTAGCTTGCCTTCCGGTGCCGGCAAACTCATGGATTTGGTATTTGCTGGAAGCTGCTCAAGCAATTCATTCAATCGATCATATTGTGCGCGAGCCAGCGAGAAGCCTTTCCATGTGCCGACCAGCATATCTACAGGCGCAAGCGCTCGGCCAAGTAGCAGTGACCCAGCAATCATCATACCTGGGGAGATTTGTTGGTTAAGGGCGAGGTAGGCACCCAGGCCTAGGAGTAATGATTGCACAATCAGTCGGAAGGACTTGGAGAGGCTACTAATTACCGCCGCCTTCCTGCTCGCGGCAGCTTGTTTTTCTAAAACATTGTCGAAAAGGGTACCTTGGCGCTCACGAATATGCTGGGCCATGCCCATGGCTGCAACCACCTCTGCGTTACGAAGACTCCCCTGGAAGCTATTTGAGGCCCTATTAGATTCGGCGTTTGCTTCCGTGAGGAGCTTGTTTGTGGCTGCCTCACTGGCAAGTGCCAGCACTACCATTACGACTCCGCTGAGAATGCCAGCTATCCCAAACCAAGGGTGAAACATAAACATGACACCAATGTATATCGGGAACCAAGGGGCATCAAAAAATGCAAACAATCCAGCTCCAGTGAGGAATTGTCGTAGAGCCATCAAATCGATTACCGGTTGAGCACTAACCACCGCTCCTCCGGTTAGAAGCGTGCTCTGAAATGTTGCATCGGAGACCCGATCACGCAGCGAAGTTTCTAATCTGTTGCTTGCGCTCACAAGAACCATAGACCTTACCCATTCAAAGCCACCGACCGCCATCAATAGGGACACCATTAAGATAGTCAGCATGGCTAGGGTCGAGAGGCTGCCACTCGCCACTACTCTGTCATACACCGTCAGCATGTAAATAACGGGTGTTAACATTAAGATATTAACCGCAGCGCTAAATATTCCTGCGTAGACAAAGTATTGCTTACATGCGTGCAGGGCGAGCTTAAGTTCGTTCGTTTTTGCGCTGTTGGTTGCCATGAGGGTTGGGTTTTCTGTTTGAATGATTAACGAAGTTGCTAGTGGTCTACAGTGAGTCTTAATTCCTTAATTTCAAGTCATCTCGATCAAGTAGACGATGTGGCGTCATGTGCCGTACTAGGCGCTATTAAGTATGATAGCAGCCTTTGAGCTCTAGTGAGGCGATTGCCTAAAAGTAAACAATACCCTCGACAGCTATGTGCTGACGGTGACTTCACAATAGCTATATCGACCCCACCAGACCTAAACACCACTTAAACTTTTTCGTCGCAGCAACCAGATGAACTCAAGACCTTGCTTTGTTTCGAATTGTTGGGGTGAAAATTCCGAATTAATCTTTTGGGTCCTAGAGTTCGTCAGACCCTTGAGCTAGCTGCTGAAGCCTTTCAGGCTTGCGAACAATTAGTTTCGCCGATCCGTCCCGTCTAACTATCTGCCGATTCTGCAAAGTCTGAAATATTCGAGTGACAGTTTCTCGGCTGACATTCAGCATAATGGCGATTTCCATGTGCGTTGGCGGATTTGTAATCTCCACAGTGTTTTCGCTGTTTTCTTGCATCTTAGAAGAGTCTTTCTGACCAGAATAAGGGTCACTTTCATTCGTGACTCTAGTCCTTGCTTTATGAGAGATCAGCAGCCAGAGTTGACAGCATACGCGCTGGCCGATGTTTGGCAGACTCAGCAAGGAGCGTTGAAACGTCATTTGTCTGACCCTGCTAGCCAGTTTACTGCCTAGCACATTCATGACTCCGGGAGTTGTGAGCATCACCTCTCGCAATTCGTTAGCCGGTACGAAGACAACCACAGCGGCGGTAAGGGCAATTACGAATTCGGATTGGGGCTCTTGGTCGAAAAGCGCAAGTTCTCCGCAAAAGTTTCCGGGCTCGACAAAATAGAGACCCACTTCACGCCCATCGATTGTGAAATCCACTCCCTGAAGCCGCCCCTCGAATAAGAAACATACGCAGTCCTCTGCTTCGCGTGCTTGAAGAACGATGCCTCGGCGTGAAAACTTCTTTAGCTCACTATGATTTGCTAGCCTAGCCAGAACCGACAGGGGTAGCGGCTTCAGAATTGGAAACGCGCTCAACAGCTCGGGAGTAACGACCATTAGATCTACTTAGGCTCCGGTGAATAGTACCCGTTCAGGGTGAAGATGCTGCAAACTCAGGGTGGCAGTAAGAGAGTTAGAACGCTCGCTCCAAGCGAGTAGTATATGTGCGGGATGCGCCGCGGTAAATTTGAAATTGGGGTTGATGTGTGATCGAGATCACCTGAATATGTTGGGGCATCGTGCAAAATGAGAAGCTAATCTCGAGCTAAATTGTGAACTTTGCTCCAGCCCCGCCAAAGTAGGCAAACCGGTTGATTTGCTAAACTCAGGGCGGAATAGCTAATGCTCAGTGGATCGCGATAGAGTGCGGGATGCCAAAGGAGATCTCGTTAAAATGACTGTTAGTCCTTGTGCCAATCGGCATTATTTATTCCTTGCACTATGCCTAAAATGATCAATACAAACACAAATCGTCTATCAGCGTTGACCTGCAGCGTATTGACCATCTTTATCTTAGGCCTGTGTCCCACTGCTCCTGCAGTGGCACAAGCTGAGCCTCAGGTTGCTGTGGGAGAGGTTAGTCTGGTTTTGGGCAAGGCCTATCGACTCACAGCTGAAGGAAAAAGGACAAGGCTGCAGCGCGGAGATCGTGTCAGTGAGGGCGACCGCATCGATACTGAGTCTAGTGGCCATGTTCATCTCCGATTTTACGATGACGCATTGGTTAGCGTGCGACCTAACAGTCAGCTTACTATCTGGCGTTATGAGTTTGACCCTCTCAACCCTGCAGACTCTGCAATAAAGTTTGATCTTAAAGAAGGCGTGACCCGAGCAATTTCAGGTGCGGCTGCCAAGGCAGCACGAGATCGTTTCCGGCTCAACACACCAGTCGCGGCAATTGGTGTGCGAGGCACAGACTTTGTGGTGAGCGCGGATGCTGCGAGCACGAAAGCAGTGGTGAACGAGGGTGCGATTGTGATGGCGCCATACTCGAATTCTTGTCGCGCTGACGCGTTGGGCCCGTGTTTAGCTAATGCTCTGGAATTGACCGATAGCTCTCTTCGATTAGCTTCTGTCGAGCAAGACCAACCCCTACCGCAGCTGCTGCCGCTGAGTGCTGTTAGGTCGCCAGACAAAATTCAGGAGCAGGTTCAACTTGCCATTTCTGGCTCAGCAACGCCTGCGGCAAGCGCAGTAACGCTTGCGACATCAGCTACCCCCAGTTCCGATCAAGAGGTGAGTAACCAAGTACTTCTCGAGGGTGTAACTTCGCCAGCAGTCAATGCTGAAGCTAAGGTGGCTGCAGAAACCGCATCGGTTACTGACTTTATACCTGTCGATCCCATTTCTGTATCGGCTGAGGGAAATGTTATTGAGTTCGATTTTACGCCGCCATCACCGTTAACGGCGAAATCATTAAGTGATCGTCAGTTGGTCTGGGGGCGCTATGCAGACTCCCCGCTGGCCAGTGATCGGCTTGCTCTTGACTTTGAGGAGGCAAGAGCAAGTCGAAGAATTACGGTCGGAACTTTGGATTATGGACTGTTCCGCTTTGAACCTGGGCCGAGACGCTTGGCTGGCGACTTAGAGATTACAGGTTTTCAACTTACAAGCGCTCAGGCGGTTTTTAACTCTCAGACTGGTATCGTCGCCATGTCGGTAAACGGCGGCAGCCTAGACATTAACTTCCAAGATAATTCCTTTGCCACCGCTCTGAATCTGACTCACGAGCTTACTGGTGAGGTTGATTTTGTTGCTAATGGTGTGGTCGTTGATGGAGGGTTTTTCCGAGCCATTGAGGCAACCCAGAGGTTGTCCGGGGCTGTGAGCCTTGATGGCGCTGAAGCGGGCTATCAATTCGAGAAGCAGCTTGCCGAGGGCGTGGTATCTGGCCTCACACTTTGGGACAGCAAATGAGTCAAAATGCAGCAAATAGACAGCTCTCTGAGACTAGCGGAGCGTCAGTAATAGGCTCGCTTTTGCGAATTTCACCGGTTGCGATGCGGGTTGTTGTGTTAGCAATTTCGGCGTTCTTGGCCTTGCTAATCTCTGCTGTGTTTGACCTAAGCTTAACTTTGTTTGAAGAGAGGGTGGGGGCGCTCGGTTGGACCCTTAACTCAGACCTGTCTCAAGAGGAGCGAATTACTCTCGTAGCTATTGATGAACCGAGCATAGCTGAAATAGGCCCCTGGCCCTGGTCGCGAGAGGACATGGCGCGATTAGTTACTGCTATAGATGCGGCTGGTGCGCAACTTCAGCTTTATGATGTGACTTACCCCGAGCCTCGGCTTGGAGATGACAAATTTATTGCTGCCCTACAAAGCGCTAACGGAGCCCTAATCGCTCAGGTGCCTGCACTTGAATCCAAGGTGGGAGAAGGCAGTATTGGACAAATGACTCATCCGATAAGTGGAATGACTTGCAACAATGCTGCTAGCCAAGGAGCTACATTCGCAAAGGCTAACAGCTTTGTTGCGTCTGCCGCCAGTCTGAGCGCTGTGCCGAAGGGGCATAATGCTGCCCTAATAGATAACGATGGCGCAGTCCGGCGCAGCCCGGCACTGGTCTGTGTCGATGATGCGGTTTACCCGGCTTTGTCGATAGCCGCGTTTTTGCAGCTTGGTAGTGCCGATCTTTGGAGTGGAGAGGTAAAATCGGGGACGTCACTACTAGACCCAGCCGCTACTTTGAGCCTTGATGGCTATCCTGGCCTGGAAATCCCGTTGGATTCTACGGGTGCCATGCGTATTTCTTTCGCAAAGTCTCCTGAGGCCTTTACAGCCTTGTCAGCGGCAGATGTTATTCAGGGTAGGGCCGATCCTAGGGAGATGGAAAATGCTTGGGTGATTATTGGCGGTACTGCTTTCGGTATGGCCGATATTGTTCCTACCCCCTACAGCGGAGCCGCGTATGGTTTGGAGCTGCAAGCTCGTTTGTTGGCAAGCATTCTTGACGTTAATGTGCCTTATACGCCAATAGGCACTGCATTTTTCGTAGTAATTGTTTGTTTATTGTTCAGTGCAGTTCTTTATTTTCTCGCGGCACGCGGTGACCGCCTTGCGGCCTATGGATTACCCGCTGCGGCAATATTCCTGCCTGGGGTTGCCATAGCTATCCACATTGCCGCACTGTCATCGCTAACCATCTGGCTGGGCTGGGTCGGGCCAGCGCTGTTTGGTCTATTAGCTGCTAGTGGTCTGCTGTTGTTAGAACTAGGCAGGGTTCGCTTAGAGCGCGCAAGAGTTTTTGGTAATCTGAACAGCTATCTGCCAGCGGCGGTTGCGCGGGAGATTGCATTTTCGGCGCCGTCGTCCGTCGTCAACGCTCGCAGAAGCAATGTGACCCTGCTCCATGCTGATTTAAGAAATTTCTCAGCTTTCAGTGAGGCGCGCCCGCCGGAGGAAATAGCGGCACTACTCCATTTCTTTCTCACCAGAGTCACTGAAATTGTCGAAGAGAAAGGGGGTAGGGTGCACGAATTCCGGGGCGATGGCATCTTGGCAATTTGGGACAGTGCTTGCAGTGCCACCGCTCACTTTGCATTAGAAGCTGCGCGTTCAATGCAGGATTCACTCAACGACCGGCTGTTGCCCGAGCATGCGCTCACAGGATTGGAGCCATTGGCGCTTGGCATCGGCATTGAACAGGGTCCGGTGTTAATTGGTTCGATTGGCCCGGCCCATCGTCGCAGCTACACGCTTCTTGGCGATACGGTCAGTATCACACTCCGCATTCAAGAAATGACGGCGGAATTGGCACAGCCTGTTCTCTTGGGAGAGTGTGCAGCACGGCAACTTAATGATGTCGGGTTGCAATCTCAGGGAAGCTACTTGCTCTCGGGCCTACGAATTCCTCATGTCCTGTTCGCTCCAGGGTCTCAAGCGTCAGTGTCGTCAATCTCGGCGAAACAGCCTAGCCTGAGTTTGGTCGGCGGCGAAAAGCCCTGATAAATACCATCGAGATTTAGTGTTTTGAGCACTCGCATTGATATGACAATGATCTTTGATTGCGATGCGGCGCCACTTTAAAGATAATCTCTAAAATCCCCGGATCCTGCTTATACGTACGTCGTTTCAAATGACTACATGGGACAAAGTGAAGCCTGTGCAGGCGTAGGTTGGTTGGCTGGCCTTTAAAACCTGCTTCACCCATTTCAAAACATCATGCTAAGACAATGCAAGGCACGGCACGGAAGAGGATGCGTACAAGCCATCTTATCATCATCCTAATTCTCTGCGCCTGGTCGGCTACGACATGGGCTTGTCCGAAGCTCAGTAGTCATTATCCCGCCGATAAAGATTCAGCTGAGGACTGGGAGCGTGCTCGGATCAAGCTCGCAGGGGTATACGAACAGTGTCTTCGAAGCTCTGAGTATTTTGCTCTCTACGGGGCGGCGCATCTGAATTCGGGCGGGCTTGTAGAGGCAATAGAATCTCTCGAGCGCGCATTACTCTTGGATCCTAACAACGGAGCAGCGCTTATTGACTATGCCGACGCTTTGCTTAGGGACGGGCAACTATTCGCGGCGATCGCAGCCAACGAATTACTTTTATCGAGGCTAGACTTGCCCTCTGATCTAAAGCTGCAAATCATTCAGCGTCAACAGAACTGGAGCGCACTCGCGCAAACGACCAGCTGGGCATTGGACTTATTGGGTGGTTTCGATGACAACCTCAATGGTGCCCCGGATGAGGACCTCGTCGAGTTAACTTTATCCGGAGAGCCAATTTTTCTTAAACTTAACGAGCAATTCCAAGCTACGAAAGGCCCTCTCTTAAACGCCCGCATTCAGGCGCGACATCGCCGCCTCACTCCCGATTTCCAGCACACGTTTCTTGGCCAGGTTCGTGGCAGGCTCAGTGAAGACGCTGGCTCCGATGTTGTGCAGTTCGCCGGTCGGTATAGCCGATCGAGAGCCACTAATGACGATAGCTTGGAATGGGGTGCGGGTATAAATCATTTGCTCTTTGGGAGCGAATCTCTTTTTACGGGTGCTGATTTTGGGGCACGCTATCAGCTTGGTAACATCGTTAATTGTCGATCCTACGTTGGCGGGGCATTACAGCATCAAGTTTGGCATCAGCAGAGACGATTAGATGGGTTGGAGGCGAAGGCGACTTTAGGAACTAGTTGTCCCTTGCTGGGTGGTCGAGGCCAGCGACTCAATGTTGAGGGAAGTTTGCTGCACAATGAGGAAATCACTGGCAATCGCCTCGGCGGCAACAGAGACGGCTGGCAAGCTATAGTTGAATGGGAGGTGGTTTTACCGAGGGGATCTTTTTCTGCCCAACTGAATCACACACGTTTGTTGGATGGAATCGGATTTAGCCCCTTGCTCGAATCAAACGCAAGGCGCAACGTGCGTCGGAGCTCCGTGCTCATACAATATCACCAAGAGCTAACTTGGTTGGGGGGCGGTACTCAATTTTTAATGAGCTTTTTTCACCAGAATCAAAGATCTAACTTCAGCCTGTTCCAAACTCAAGATACCTCGGCAGAGATTGGCCTCCGTTGGAGGTTTTAGTTCATTGGGGTCGATTACTTATAACTCATATTACCCCCTGGCAGGCACTTTTACACTCTGCGTCCTTGGTGGGGGCCGCCAGCTCCATGATTTTGAACCATTTCACGTTGAAAAACAGCAGACTTTTTAGATACTTACCCCTTCTTATTGAAAATTTGCATTGATCTGTTGTTTTGATGCTTAAGTGCCTGTAACATCCCGCCGATACCTATCGTGTCAGTAGGCTATACGTCTTCGCAATTGAAGTAGTTTTACTACCATTGCTTGGCTACATCTAAAGACACTCTGGTAACGTTTTGAAAAGAATTATCTGGGTATCTCCCGTCTCATGTGACCCTAGTCACAGGAGGTGGGAGATACTTTGATTATGCTAGCACTCTAATTGTAAGGTAAGCGCCAGACGCTCCGGCTTTTCCAGGAAGATTCCTCAGCTTGTTTTTGCATGCGAGGAACATTTGAGGAATAGGGAAAGCTACCGCCACGGCACACCCGCAATAGAAATAAAATTGAAATCGATCTCAAGGAGTTTTAAATGGCTATAACAGCTGAAACCCGGCAAGACATCATAGAACTGGTTGTCGCTGCTTATGACGCTGCACCAGGTACGACCCTGCTAACTGAGTTAGTAGCAATCGTAGACGGCGGAGGCACTCTTGCCGATGTCGCAGAAAACTTAACTACCCGAAGCGAATGGACTAGCAAATATCCATCCTTCCAAACTGCAAACGAATTTGCGACCGAATGGCTCGGTAACCTAGTGCCTGAAGCTTCAGCTGAAGCGCTCGCTGAGGGCATCACTGTCGCGGAAGGACTGATCAACGGTGGTAGCTCTTTCGGCGCTATTCTGATTGAGGCCCAAAGCTTCCTGAGCGCGCTGGCTGAGACGGATGCCTCTTTCGGTGCTTCCGCCGCGCTTTTCAACAATAAAAGTGAGGTTGCCACTTATCACACTGTAACGTTAGAAGAAGCTGCACAAGGCACCGCTACTCTCTCCAGTGTAACTAGTGATGATGCAACGGTAACAACTGCGAAGGGTGCCGCAGACACTGCTGCCCTGCCGGCTGCAGACGCGGGCGCTTCTTATACCTTAGTAACAGGCCTAGATAGTAAAACTCTGGGTACAGGTGATGACTCTGCCTTTGCTACGGATTCAACGACAGCGGCATCTGATACTTTCAACGTAAGCGATTCTGTCAATGGCTCTGACGGCTCAGACACCTTCTTCCTGACAGTCGACGCAATTGCTGGGCCAACAACTTACACGCCAAGCAGAATTACTAACTTTGAGACTTTTTCCGTAACCAACGTCGACGCGACCCCAGATGCAGTCACAATCAACGCCAACCTTATGGGTCTCACTGGTGTGGAGGTGTCTGCTAGTACTGCTGCTGTCAACTTCACGAACATAACCGCAGGTTCTTCCATTTCATTGATTGGAAATACCGGTGCGGTTGATGTCCAGCACAAGAACGCTGGTCTGACCGGAGCCGCTGACTCGGTTTCCGTTAGCTTGGTCGGGAATACTGGTAATGTAACAATCGACAGTGATGGCGCTCAGGACATTGAATCAGCAACTCTTGCTGTTGAGGGAGCCAACACAGGTAACTACACGATTGGTGACAGCGGTGCGAGCACTGTTGCAACAGTCACGGTTACAGGTACAGGCACCATCGACCTTGAGGCCGGTGGCGATCTTAATACTGCGCTTGCAACTCTTGATGCCTCAGCAAACTCAGGCGGTGTGACATTTACGTCAGCCCTGGCTACAGGGACTACCCTTACCGGAGGATCTGGTAACGATGTTCTGACTGGCGCGACAGGCAACGACGTTCTCACAGGCGGCGCGGGTAACGACACTCTTACCATTACAGGGGGCAAGGACAACCTATCCGGTGGAGCTGGCGATGACGTCATTGTTGCTACTGGTGCGGATAAGAATGACACCGTTGCGGGCGGAGATGGCACTGATACCATCAAGATTGGTTCAGCGCTAGCGTATGATGACGAATCTACTCCCACAGTAAACGATGCCGCTAACATAACTGGCTTCGAAAAGCTCGAGACTACAGGCACTTTGAGCCAAGACATGGCAGCTCTTTCTGGAATCGTTGCAGTTGAGACAGAATCCGGAGTCCTAACCGCTACCGAAGCATCAGGCATCGCCGATTATTATGCGGTTGCGGGTAGTACGGGGCTAGATCTTACTTTAGCTACGAACGGCACAGCTGACTCTCTGAATATTCACTTGGGTGACGACACCGCGCAGACCGCATCGGCGGGCGTAACTGTTGATGCTATCCAAATTGAAACTGCATTGGTTGCGTCTAAAGGTGCTAATAACAACACTCTGACCGACTTCGAAGCTGACTCGTTGACAACACTTACCGTAACGGGAAGCAAGACAGCATCGGTTACCCTTAACGACAGCACGGCGGTGGCAACTATCCCGCTGACTACTGTTGACGCGGCTGCCTTTACAGGGCCTTCACTGACAATTAGTGCGGTTGAGGCTGATTCAGGTGTGACAGTCACAACCGGATCGCAGGCACTGACTGTAACCGTAGGACAGGGCGCTAACGACATCACTGGTACAGCAGGTGACGATACCGTTACCACTGGTAGCGGTGCTGACACAATTTCTACTAGCGACGGTGAAGACACAATCACTGCGGGCGACGGTGTAAACATTATAACCGTTGGAGATGGCAATGCGACCATCACCGGTGGTTCGGGCGTTGATACCATCACTGCTGGTGCGGGTAACAACAACATTACTCTGGCCGCTGGTGCCGACGTTGTCACTGCAGGTATTGGTAACAACACAATTACCAACGCTTCGGGCAATGCGACTATTACGGCTGGTGACGGCGAAAATACCGTAACCAACACTGCTGGTGACAGCGAAATAACTCTGGGCGACGGTGGTAATACCGTTAACTTGACCGCCGGCAATTCCGAGGTAGTTACGGGAGCTCTGGGCGATACAATCACAGTGACTGCCGGTAATAATGATATTGCCTCAGGTGCAGGTAACGATACGATTACACTCGGTTCCGGTAACGACACCATTGACGCAGGTACTGGAACAGATACTGTTAGTTTCTCTGTATCCAGTGGTACATGGGCTGGCTCTATCGCTGATGCCGAGACTACTGTCGCAACCTTCGGCGGTACGGCTACCATCGACGCTGACGGCATCACCGGCTATAGCGCTCTTACGGTGACAGCTAACGCAACTGTGGGTACAGCCACAATCAGGGGTCTAGATTCAGCAACCATTACCCTTACAGAGGATAACGGTGAGGCCGACGCGGCTGACGGTGAATTTGGAGCAGTTACCCTCGACACCGAGGCAGATGCGGATATCGATTTGGTTATTTCGCCAAACGTTGAGGCTACTACAGACGCTATCAGCGATATCGGCGCACTTACCTTTACAGACGGTAAGTCTCTGGATATCTCTACCACAGCTGCTACTTCGGGTAATGTTCTTACACATACCCTGGCATCAATTGCTCTAGATGATAGCGAAACTACAGGGATATCAATTACCACGGGTAATTACGCTGGTCTTGAAACAGGTAATATCACGGGCTCCGAGTCTCTGGAGACTTTTGCTATCACCGCTGGAGCTGAAGCTGACATCGACGTGGGAACACTCGACGACGGTACTAATCTATCCTCGTTGACTGTTACGGCTAGCGGTTTGAACGCTGCTGTCACGTTGGACGAGATTGGTGAGACCACAGCTGGCATCTTCTCGACACTGACTCTCTCTGCGTCAAATGGTGCAGACGTGGATTTTTCTGACGCTACTAACGGAGCAGATATCACGTTCTCTGAGAACATCACTACTTACTCAGCCACCGCGACCGGTTCTGGCTCGACTATGGAGGTAGGGCAGCTCAGTGGTAATGACCTTACGGTAACATCGATGACTCTGTCTGCGTCCGATGGCGCTACGCTCACTCTGGTAGAGGAAGCTGACACTGATGGCGTAATCGACTACGCGCCTAAGAGTCTCACGATGTCTACCTCAGGTACTGGGTCTACATTCACAGGCACCTTGATGGCTCAGGACGCTGGCTCGCTAGCGGCTACTACAGAGTCAACAATTTCTATCGACGCTGAGGGTGCTTCCTCTGTG
>MDTG01392739.1_pt1 | contig 15881 bp, 11 predicted proteins | sample 811421 | NCBI WGS metagenome assembly MDTG01 (sample SAMN05326645, study PRJNA326480) | marine metagenome | isolation source: seawater | place: Pacific Ocean: South East | collected 2011 | reverse complement strand
CAGCCAGTCTCCTAGCTTATTGGCACTCAATAGTTGTGCAACCTGATCCTGCAAATGTTGCGGATAATGAGACAGGTAGGTAAGGGGATTAGCCATAGATGATTCTGTTTTACCGGTAAGACTCACCGCATTATACACGTAGGTAACTGAGGTGTTTAACCAAACTTTGGAACACTGTTACAGAAGCCTAATCCGGATTGTACGTGTAGGTGATTTTCAGCAGATAAAATAAATTAACAATATTGTAAAAATTCGCTACTCTAAAAGATATTGCCTTTGGTTACCCTACCGTTTAAGGCTCATGTTTTCTTAAAGTGATTGCATATTATGATGTTGCGGCTTTTTGTCTTGTTGTTCTTTTTTTCGGTCAGCACATCTGCCAAACAAGCCGAAGACTATAGCGTGATCCTGGTTAACTCGTTTAACGAGTCTGACTTTGAAGTTAAAATGATGTACCGGTTAATGACCCAGGTGTCTGCGACGGAAAATATCCTGGTGTTAACGGTACCGGCCTATTACGCCGATTCCGTTGAAGATTTTGGCCCTGACGTCAAAAAAACCATTCTCGATAATTTTAACTATCAATTACAGACCCTCCTTAGTGATAAACAAACCGCGAGTTTTTCCAGACTGATTGCGATTGGTCGCCATGCCAGTGTATTTGTGGATACCAACCCGAGCATCCTACCCAACGCAGAACGCTTTTTTTTACACATTGACTGGAGTCCCAGATCGGGCACCCTGGTGCGTTCTGACTATGAGCCTGAGTTATCTTACTCGCAGATTTTAAACGCTTTACCTGATACCAAAGAAATATTGCTGGTACATGGCAACCTTGGCCTGGAGCAGGATAACGGATTGGTACAAAACTTTGTATCACAGGTCCCCCCCGGCATTGACTTCCGATATTTCAACCCAGCTCAATTCCCCGAGCAAACGCTGACTGCATTACGCAATAGCGAAGCTGGTACGCCGATTATATACATCAACTATAAATTTTATGAACGTAACTGGGAGACCGTGCATAACTGGTTAACCACGCAAACCAGGCATCCCGTGTTTACCATATTTGCTCATAATGTGAGCCGTTATGCCGGTGGCGCTGTGGTGGTGCCGGAAAGAATAGCCGATGCTGCCATTGCCCTGGCTGCCGGTAAGCAGTTGCCTGTGCATCAGAATAATGTGGTCAGCCAGCAATTCAACGCACAGCAGCTGGACCGTTGGGATATTGATGCAGATGCGTTGCCGCCTGGCGCTGAACTGGTGAATGAAGCACCCTCGGTTTACTCCTTAGAGGTGGTACTAGTTATTGTGAGTTCTTTTCTGGTAATCATCATTGTTATGACCATATTCATGCTGTATCGCGCCCACTTACATAATAAAAATATGGTAAAAGCTTTAGTGGATGCTGACAGCGCCAACCGTTCTAAGAGCGAGTTTCTGGCTAATATGAGCCACGAAATCCGAACGCCGATGAATGGTGTTCTGGGCACTCTGCAGGTGCTGGAGCGTGCAGATTTAACCAGCCAAACCAGAGAACGGGTCAGCAAAGCATTATTTTCAGCTAAACACCTGTTAACCATCATCAATGACATACTCGACTACTCCAAAATTGAGGCCAATAAACTCGAACTCGAGGAACAACCATTTTCACTGCTGGAAATTACCGAGTCTGCCGTGTCGGATCTTCAAGCACTGGCACAGAGCAAAGACCTGAAGCTGGAGGTGGTGGTTGAGAGCTCCTTCCAGGATGGCTGGCTGGGCGATTCGGTTAGGGTTAAACAAATCATTGTTAACCTGGTATCTAATGCGGTGAAATTTACCGAGTCGGGTTCGGTAACCATCAGGTTAAGCCTTGCCCCCGTCAGTAACCAACAAGAACAAATTGTAATAGAAGTAACCGATACAGGTATCGGCATGAGTAAAACGATGCAGGGTAAGATTTTTGAGCGCTTCTCTCAGGCCGATGCATCCAGCACACGTAAGGTTGGTGGTACCGGCATTGGTATGGCTATCACCCATGGTCTGGTAGCCATAATGGATGGACGACTCAGCCTAAAAAGCGCCGAACAGCAGGGCACCCGGGTAACGGTGGAACTGCCATTACCGCAGACCGACCTGGACAGGGAAGCCGAATTACCTTCAAGCCTGACGGTACCCGACTTTACCGGCAAATACGTGTTAATAGCAGAAGACAATATGATTAATCAGACCGTCATTGAGTCTATGCTGGAGTCGACCAATGTGAGCTTTGATATTGTAGAAAATGGTCAGTTGGCGCTGGATACTGTTAACAGCAAGAAGGGCAGTTATGATGTGGTGCTGATGGATATTCAAATGCCGGTCATGGATGGTGTTCAGGCATGCAAGGAAATTAAAGCGCAATTCCCGAATCTGCCCGTCATCGCGCTAACGGCAGATGTAATGGCTGATGAAGTGCGAAAATACCTGCAACTGGGGTTCGATGAGCATATTGGTAAACCTATTGATATGAACCATTTGTATAGCGTTTTGGCCACAATTTTCAGAAGCCACTGACGGCCGCTGGTTTGTGACGCTTTGCCCTTCGGGGGTGATACAGATGAGCTTTTCATGCGTAGCAGGCAATGAGCCAAGCAAAGCAGGTAAAGCCAATGCATAAGAACAACAATGAAATCGTCACGCTATTTACTTACCGTTATCTACTCGACGAACCGCAGCCGCCACATGATTTTAAGCAGGATATTGAGGATCTCAGAGTTTTTCCGGAACGTCTGGAAATTAGCCATGTTGATGAATGGCGTAGCTATATCCGGCGTTACATTAACCGTAAAAAACTTAGCGATGCAGAGCTGGAAACGCTTACAAAGCGCCTCGATATTCCCGAAATTTCTGAGGAGTTTCAGTATCTAAAGTCGATATTAATTACCGCCCTTAAAATAAATGACAGCCCGGAAATCAAAGTTATCAACACGCCGCTAAAAGCTTACCTTAATAAACTAATCAAGATGTAATATCAGATAGTCAGGTTCGTAAATAGGGCGCTACATAAGGCTTATTGGCTGCGATTTCTTCATGACTCAGCCCTTTTAATTCGTAGGGGAATACCAACCAGTCTGAGGTTTCATGCAGGCAAAAGTCGGGCTTGAGGGTAGTGCGGTTATATCCACTTCGCTGATAAAGGGTGGCTATTCGGACTTTTTCGGGCATGTTTCGTTTGAGCTTGGTACTTAAGCGATTAATCACCGCAGTGATGTTATGGCCCGAACTGAACACGTCATCCACAATCAGCAAACCGTCATCAATATTCAAATTTTCAATAAGGTACTGGGTTCCATGCACTCGTATGCGCTCAGGCGTTTCTACCATATTCTGGTATTCTGGCAATCCTGGATAAGAGGTTCTTAACGCTATATGGTCCGTTTGTACGCCCAGCGTTTGCAGGCACTCCTGCACGTAAATGCCTACAGCGCTGCCGCCGCGCCACAAGCCAACAATAAAGGTAGGCCGAAAACCACTTTCAAAAATCTGACCCCCTAAACGAAAAGAATCTTCAATAATCTGCTGTTCTTCAAGATAACGCTTTTCCACCGAGCATCTCCAGTGTGACACAGTGCCATGTTAAGGCTACCATAGCATTTGACTGGCCGGTTAGTTAATACCTTTTACAGGACAAGCAATGAAAAGCAAAACATATTTAAATGCCCAGGGGTTGCTGGATGATTCATTTAAACTGGCAGCTCAGGTCTATGATTCAGGGTTTGAGCCGACTTTTATTATTGCTGTGTGGCGTGGCGGCGCCCCCATTGGCATAGCGGTGCAGGAATATCTGGCGTTTCATGGCATCGAAACCGATAACATTGCTATTCGAACGTCTTCCTATCAGGGTATTGATGATCAGGCCAAAGAAGTCAAAGTACATGGCTTAAACTACTTGGTTAAGAATATTCAGCATCAGGACAAGCTGTTAATAGTTGATGACGTGTTTGATAGCGGCCGTTCCGTGCAGGCCATCATTAATAAACTGACTGATTTGTGCCGCCTTAATACGCCGGAGGATATTCGTGTAGCGGTGCCATATTACAAGCCACAGCGCAATCAAACCGAACTGGTGCCAGATTATTATCTCTATGAAACAGAAGCCTGGCTTAAGTACCCGCATTCATTAGAGGGGCTCAGTACTCAGGAGATTGCTCAAAACCGCCCTGAGTTGTACGAGATCCTCAAAGCGCATTTGAAGGACGAATAAGGTACTTGTAAAGCAAGGCAGGAGAGCTAACGTGTTAGCCATTAATAAACTGGTTCATTAATTCATAAACCAGGTCACATTCTTCTTCGGCCAAAGTGTTCAATAGTAAAAAGCCGTGAACCATGCCTTCAAATACATTTAATTGCACTGATACGCTTGATTTGAGCAGTTTTTCGGCATAGGCGTACGCTTCATCCTGTAACGGATCGCAATTGGCCACAATCAATAATGTTTCAGGCATGCAAGCAGGCACCGGCATAAAAAGTGGCGATACCTGTTTTCTGTCTTCACCGTTTTGCAGGTAATTATCAAAATACCAGGCGACACCTTGTTTTTCCAATAAATAACCGCTGCCATAAGCATCCATTGAAGGGTGTTCCATGGTGTAATCGAGACTCGGATAAAGCAGGATTTGCTTACTTATTTCAGCACTATATTGCGCTGAGGCCGATAGTGTTGCGGTAAGAGCTGCGCCGGCGCTGTCACCAGCCAGTATGAGCTCGTCTTTAAATCCAACGCTACCTAACAGAGATTGGTAGTGCGTTAATAGAAATTTGCAGTCTTCAATAGCCGCTGGATAAGGGTGTTCCGGAGACAAGCGGTAGTCCAATGTAATGACAACGCTATTAGTGTGAATAGCCATTCTGCGGCTTATCGCATCGTAGATCTCCAGATCGCCGCACATATGGCCACCGCCATGTAAATGAAGTATCACTGGCAATTTAGCCGTTGGGTCCGGCGAATAAATACGAAAAGTTATTTCTGTACGAGAATCAGTTTCTACAAAAAAGCTGCCGTCTGAGACATACCGGACATCCGGACCTTTACCATTTATGGCCGACAGATTTGCCATATTGGCGCGCGCAAGTGCCGGCGAAGGTTGAATACCATTTTGCAAAGCCTGATTTCTGGCGATGGTAACTTGTTCAAGAAAAGCGCTAAGTTTTGCTGAAACTGCATTCATCAATGAATAACTCCAGATAGCTGGTGAATACCAAGCTTACAACAAGTAAAAACAGAATAGCCAAAATTCATGAAAAAACCGAATACCCATGATGGGCAATTGGATTTAACGTCGCTGGTTTAGAGAATCACATGTAATGGTTCACATACTGTTATAAAATTCACTAAGCGCAGGGTTGCATAATCTAAACACTTAACTGATGTAATAATGTGAGTAGACGGAATCAATGAGCCCGTATTAAGCAATGGATTAAATGTTCGAAATGGGTGGTATTGATTAAATCAGGCCCCCTCAACCTTTCATGGCAAGTTGACATCCTCGGGGTCTATATCTAGTCTGATTCATTTAATTGTTTGTTATCACAATAGTTTTTAAACAATTACACTCTGCAACCTCCGTATTGATTGAGAACTCAACTGTTATGCTTTAGGTATCTTCAAAATGATTTAATTCTAAACAGTCGAGACAAGGGTATACCAAATGATTCAAAATCTAGGTGCTCAACATCGAGTGTGCCAGCCATATTAAAATGTGCCCAAGCAATAACACTGCCTTTTGAAATAAGGTCAATTTCAGACTCCCGTTCTTCCTTGGAAGAAATTTCTTTGAGGTGTTTTTTCAGAAACAAATAATTCCAAAGGACAATAATGTTTTGTAGTACAACGCAAGAGAGCATTGCCTTATCTATGTTTTCATGGTCGCCCACCTTAAGCTTACCGCCTCGCCCATGAAAAATTGCTGCTTTAAATTTCTGCCCAAGTTCAGCACGGTTCAATTGCTTCTGGATTCTTCGTCTAAGGTCATTGTCATCCATATATGAATAGATAAATTGGGTTTTTAGAAGCTTTCCAAATTCTTTCATGGCTTTATATAGAGCGCTGTCTCCCTTTGAAGAAAGCATGCGAAATAGCGTTGAAGCTGACGCGTAGCCAAGTTTAATAGTTGTCATTAAGCGCAAGATGTCATCCCAATTTTCCAATATCAATTTTTTGTTTATTGCAGAATTTGGCACAACAGGTAATGTGCTTTTTGACCTAGTTAGAGAGTGTGTATAACTATGTAGGGTTCTTTCTTCAATCTCCTTGAAACGCGGCGCGTACGAAACGTTAAGAAAAAATAGGCCTGTGAATGCAGCATCTGTATAGCCAAACTCATCAGTAGAATGGCGGTGTGTCTTTTTATTGAACGTTTCGTCATCTAAATCTCTTACAAACAAATCCTTTTCTGACTCTTCGTAAATGTTTTCTCTTGCACGCACCAGGCCATCTATCATGTAGGCAGCTTCTCTTTCTGATGAAGATAGAACATTAACGTGGAAAAAGGATTGCTTGTTGTCAACAAAACTATTGGCTTAGAATAGCGGCAGTCTGGTGGAATCATTAATTACCCCAGGTTTTGTCTAAACCTTTCAATAAGGTTTGTCGTCTAATGTTTCAGGTTATTGCATTAAGCGCTCTGTATTAAGTAAAAATATTCATAAGCTTTTACGTATTTTACTGCCTAATCATTTATGAGTTATTTGGATAAAATCCAGGTATTCACTCATGAATTAAAATGATTATGCTCGCACTTGTTAAAATCGCTTTGAGTAAGCCCTATACCTTTGTGGTACTGGCAATATTGATCGCCATACTAGGGCCATTATCAGCAAATCGTACACCGACTGATATTTTTCCAAGCGTCGATATTCCTGTCGTTGCTGTTGCCTGGCAGTGGCGCGGTTTGCCACCGGAAGAAATGGCAGGACGGATCACCAGGCCCTTCGAGCGTGCGCTTAACAGTATTGTTAACGATGTAGAACATATAGAAGCGACGTCCTATACAGGGTTTGGCATTGTTAAAATCTTTTTTCATCCCACCGTCGATATCAATATGGCAAATGCTCAGGTAACGGGAGTTGCCCAAACGTTATTGCGACAGATGCCTCAGGGTACACAACCTCCTTTAATTATGAATTACAACGCATCAACGGTACCCGTATTACAGTTGGCACTGTCGGGAAAGGGGTTGAGTGAACAGCAGTTAGCGGACATTGGTATGAATCAACTCCGGTCCCGTCTAGTAACGGTACAGGGGGCATCAATTCCTTGGCCATTTGGCGGTAAGTCACGGCAAATTCAGATTGATTTGGACCCTGACGCATTGCAAGCGAGGGGATTATCAGGCCAGGATGTCGCCAATACCTTGGCTGAGCAAAATGTCATTATCCCAGCAGGTACGCAAAAAATCGGTGAATACGAATATGCAGTAAAAATCAATAATGCACCGGCAACCATTAAGGAGATTGGCGACCTTCCTATTAAATTGGCAGATGGCGCCATTATTTACATAAAAGACGTTGCCAACGTGTATGACGGGAGTGCGGTGCAAACCAATATTGTCCATGTTGACGGTAGTCGTTCAGTTCTGATGAGCATTTTTAAGACGGGTAATACATCGACACTGGATGTAATCAACGGTATCAAACAACGCCTTGTTGAGGTTAAAGACGCGTTGCCAGAAAACCTGGAAGTGAAACTAATTGGCGATCAATCCATGTTTGTGCTCAATGCAGTTAATGGCGTGGTGTTAGAGGGAGTGATTGCTGCGTTACTTACCAGTATCATGATTTTGCTATTTTTAGGCAGTTGGCGTTCAACGCTGATTGTTACCCTGTCTATTCCGTTGTCGATCCTGGGCGCAATCTTAGTGATGTCGATGCTGGGGCATACCCTGAATATCATGACACTTGGCGGTTTGGCATTAGCGGTGGGCATACTGGTGGATGAAGCTACTGTCACCATTGAAAGCATTAATTATCATCTGGAGCATGGCAAGCCGGTTAATCAGGCCATTCTCGACGGAGCCAGTCAAATTGCGGTACCGGCATTTGTTTCTCTGTTGTGTATCTGCGTGGTGTTTGTACCCATGTACTTCTTAGAAGGGGTGCCGCGTTACCTGTTTGTGCCAATGGCAGAGGCAGTCATGTTGTCGATGTTGTTTTCATTTTTACTGTCCAGGACGCTGGTGCCAACGCTGGCGAAATACATGCTTAAACCTCATGCTGATATGGCGCCAAAAGGGGATGTTTTTAGTCGGTTCCAACAACGTTTTGAAAGCGGCTTCGAGCACTTCAGAACGCAGTATCAGCATACACTAGAACGCGCCTTACAACATCGCAGGTGGTTTATTGTGACATTCCTGTGCATTGTGATGCTCTCCTTTGCATTAGTGCCATTTATTGGCCGTAATTTTTTTCCGGATGTGGACAGTGGCCAGATTGCCTTGCATGCCAGGGCGCCCGTAGGGATGCGTGTAGAAGAGACTGCGGCCAGGTTTGCAGATGTTCAGGACGTTATCAGAGAAGTCATCCCGTCTCATGAGCTAGATGCTATGGTGGATAACGTTGGCACCTATATTTCCAGTATGAATACTATTTACGCCAATACCGGCATGATTGGTTCTTCCGACGGGGATATCTCCATTACGCTGGCGCCGGGGCATCAACCTACGGCCGCTTATATCAAAAGACTTCGTGAGGTTTTACCGGAACGTTTCCCCGACATGACGTTTTCCTTTTTGCCAGCGGATATTGTCAGTCAGATCCTTAATTTTGGTGCGCCGTCACCCATAGATATACAAGTTCGAGGCAGGGATCTTAACGCCAATTATGATTACGCGAACCTGTTACTCAAGGATATCCGAAAAATTGATAGGATGGTGGACGCTCGTATTCAACAATCACGGCAAGCGCCGGCGATAAATATTAACATAGATAGAAATCAGGCTACCTATGCAGGCATTACACAACGCGATATTAGTAACAGTTTAGTGGTCAACCTGGCTGGTTCTGCGCAGGTGAGTTCAACATTCTGGTTAAACCCTGCCAATGGGGTGCAATACCCCATCGTTATGCAGGTACCACAACACAAAATAGATTCTTTCGCTGAACTCAATAACATCCCCATAAGCGCCGACGCGCAATCTGACTATGCTACTCTGGGAGGAATGGCTAATTTTGATCGCTCCCAAACAAGTGCTGTGTTTTCGGAATATAACATTGAGCCGATGGTACAGATTTTTGCAACAACCCAAGGGCGTGATTTGGGGGCGGTTGCGGCAGACGTTGAAAGAGTTCTTAGTACGCATGAAGGTGATAAGCCAAGGGGCGCTACCGTAGTCATGAAAGGGCAGGTGAGCACCATGCAGTCGGCTTATACAGGCTTACTTACCGGTTTACTAGGGGCAATTTGTCTCGTGTATTTTATTATCGTGATCAATTTTCAATCTTGGCGTGACCCTTTTATCATCATCATGGCTTTACCTGCGGCAATGGCTGGTATTGTATGGATGTTGTACACCACGGGAACGACATTCAGCGTCCCGGCGTTAACTGGCGCAATTATGTGTATGGGTGTGGCTACCGCTAACAGTGTTCTGGTAGTGAGTTTTGCTAAAGAGCGGCTTGCGATTGTTCAGGATGCCACCAAAGCAGCACTCGAAGCTGGCTTTGCCAGATTGCGTCCGGTACTGATGACAGCACTGGCAATGATGGTGGGAATGCTACCGATGGCATTAGGTCTGGGAGAGGGCGGCGAGCAAAATGCGCCTTTGGGCCGTGCTGTTATCGGTGGCTTGTTATTTGCCACCGTCGCAACGTTATTTTTTGTTCCCGTAATTTTTAGTGTGTTGCATCGAAATGATGCTTTCGACAACACCCTACTTGCCAAGCAGGAGATGTAATATGACCGATAAATATGTCAATCAAATTGGCGGGGTAAAACTGACAGTTTTATTAATGCTGTTAGCGATAGTAGCTGTCACTGTGGTCATTGCCGGTATGATTTCCCGTAGTGCAGATAGCGCCGAAGTTGCGCAATGGACTGCGCAGCGACAAATACCTGTAGTTTCAACCACGAATCCGGTGAAAGCGGTAAATACCGAAGATTTGCAGCTGGCGGGTCGGTTACAGGCACTAAAACAAGCATCAATTTATGCCAGAGTGAATGGTTATATTCGACGGTGGCATACAGATATTGGCACCAGGGTACAACAAGGGGACGTATTAGCCGAACTGGATACTCCGGAGTTAGATGAACTACTTAATGCCGCCCGTGCCGAAGTTAAACGTATGGAAGCCCAACTCGAGCTCACGGCATCGACACTTACTCGCTGGCAAAACCTGGTCGAAACCAACGCGGTAAGTGAACAGGAACTGGCTCAGCGTGAAAGCGAATATCGAGTTGCGGTTGCACAACTTGATGTGGCCAAAGCACAAGTTCGTCAACTGGCGGTGCAAAAAGGGATGGCGATCATCAAAGCGCCCTTCAGCGGGGTCGTTGTTGCCCGCAATATCGATATTGGTGATTTGATCAATGCCGGTAGTGAAAACAGTGAGCCACTCTTTGAGTTAGCCGCGACCAATCAGTTACGTTTAAATGTGCAGGTACCACAAAAGTTCGCGCCACAAATTCAGGTGGGTAGTCAGGGTACAGTGAGTGTACCTGAATACCGGGGAACGTATTATGCTGCTGAAGTGACGCGCAGTGCTTCTGCCATTGATCCACAAAACGGCACCGTAATGGTTCAATTGCTCATAGACAACAACAATGACGCATTGCTCCCGGGAGCTTATGCTAATGTAAGACTTCCTGTTAGCAGTCCTGCACCGGTGTTAACCATTCCCGCCAGTGCCATTATTTTTAATGCCAGTGGCCTCTCTGTGGCCACCTTAAACGAGGATAATGAAGGCAGTACTAGTGTCGAATTGAAATCGGTTAAAATAGCCCGGGATTTAGGTAGAGTGATTGAAATCGCTGAAGGCCTGACAGAAAAAGACAGCGTGATCACTAATCCGCCGGATGGTATTGCCAGCGGTGAAGTAGTGCGCAGATTAACCTTAGGTAAAAGCAGTTAGGCAAAGCGAGTATGAAAACCAAACTTAACGATTTGATCGCGTTTATCGCAGTGGCCGAAGAAGAAAGCTTTACCCGGGCCGCCGCGCGCTTATCGGTCTCTCAATCAGCCTTGAGTCACACCATAAAGGGGCTCGAAGAACGGCTCGGTTTACGCCTACTTACCAGAACGACACGCAGCGTAGCGTTAACAGAGATCGGTCGCCGGCTTTATTCGTCAATAGCACCTAGAATGCTTGAGATTGAAAACGAATTGGATTCATTAAATGCCTTAAAAGAAAAGCCTGCGGGAACCATTAGGATCTCCGCCGCTGAGCATGCAGCGCGATCGGTGGTGTGGCCAAAAATACTTGGGTTTATGCAACGTTTCCCTGATATTCATATTGAAATGACGATTGACTATTCTTTATCTGATATTGTTGCAGATAAATATGATGCTGGCGTGCGCCTTGGCGAAAGTGTAGAAAAAGACATGATAGCCGTGAGTATATCGCCGCCACTGAGAATGGCGGTGGTCGCGACCCCGGAATATTTTTCGGCCTATGGTAAACCGGTTGATCCACGAGATTTGTCTGAGCATAGATGCATCAACCTACGGCTGCCAACCTATGGCCGCTTGCTGGTGTGGGACTTTGAGAAAGATGGGCACGATGTCAACGTGCGCGTGGAAGGGCAGTTTACCGCTAACACGTCGAGCTTTATCAGGGACGCCGTAATTGCAGGGGTGGGTATTGCTTACTTACCGGAAGACATGGTTTTAGATGATATTGCTGCAGGCAAACTTGAAAGAGTACTTGATGCCTGGTGCGATGTGTTTCCAGGCTATTATCTATACTTTCCCAACCGTAGCCAGTATTCACCGGCTTTTTCGTTGTTTGTCGAGGCGATGAGGGATAACCACTACCCGCCATAGTCCATTTACTGCTGAGATAAAATTCAGACTACTTTTATTTCTGAGTACGCCGGCGATAACGCCGGCGCCTAACAACTTGCTGTAATGGTTTTGAGTAATTTAATTTAGCCTTCAGGTCAAGACGCTAGTCACATCACTTGTCGGTCAGCGCGGAATCTTCCGCTCTGAAGCCAATGAGATTCAGCTTTTCGATCTCAGCTCGAAATGTTGTGAGTTCCTGACTGGAGAATTTAACCTTCAAGGCGCCTAAATCCTCATCAAGGTGATGCAATTTTGTTGTCCCCGGAATAGGCACAATAAACGGATGTTGCGCGAGCAACCACGCAATTGAGAACTGAGCTGGCGTGAGCCCTCGCTCATCACTCCAACGTCGAATTAAATCCAGCATAACGAGGTTGTTACGGACAGCTTCTGGCGTAAAGTAGGGCACCGATGCAAACCGTGAATCGTCAGAAAAACGGCTGTACTCATTAAATTTGTCAGCTAAAAAGCCGCGCACAACCGATCCCCAGGGAACAAAACCCACACCGAGGTCTTTACAGGTATTGAGTACCTGATTTTCCACCGAGCGCTCCATTATGGAGTATTCACTTTGCACTGCCGTCACCGAATACTCAGCATGAGCTTTGCGAAGAGTCGTAGGTGATACCTCTGATAAACCAAAATGACGAGCTTTCCCTTCTTTTATCAATTCACCCACTGTGCCGGCAACGTCTTCAATTGGTACGTTTGGATCAACACGATGTAAATATAGCAAATCAATGCGATCGGTTTGTAGGCGTTTTAACATACCATCAACGGCAGTTCTAATTGCAGCAGGCCTCGCATCTCGGCCTGCACGTTGGCCATTTTCAAACTTAAAACCAAATTTACTGGCCAGTACAACTTTATCGCGAACGCCTTGTAAAGCCTGTCCTACTATTTCCTCGTTAGTGAAAGGCCCGTAGACTTCCGCAGTATCAAAAAAGGTGACGCCACGGTCAATCGCGCCGCGAATAACAGGCACCATTGATTTGGCTGAACGGGGTGGGTTGTAGCTGCCACTTGACATACTCATACATCCCAAACCAATAGAAGAGACTTCAAGTTCCCCCAGTTTTCGCCGGCTATTAGTGGCAATACCTGAGCTACATTCCTTTTTGCTGGTTGCATGCACAGATTGGCTCAATAGACCCGCCCCCACGCTGGCTCCTGCGATGGCAATATTGCGGATAAATGAACGACGGCTATTTTCTGGTGTTATGCCCGTAGCTTTATCTGGATTTATATCTGCTGACATCGTTAATGTGTCCTTGGTCGCTTTTTCAATCGCTATTCGTTGAGCATAGCGTTTTATTGATTTCCTATACTGCCGACAAAGTCACACGATGATTAATGAAAAAAAGTTATAAACTCATGCCTGGTTTCACAATAGTGAATGATAAATCATGCGCTATAGTTAAACGTGGAAAAGATTGTATATAAAAGAGCTAAGCCACATTTATCCAGCATAATGTAGTTAAACGGAGTAATGAATGCCGAGTTATAAATTACACATAAATGGCAAGAACCATGACGTTGTCACTGACGCCGACACCCCTTTACTTTGGGTATTACGAGATGAACTCAATATGCCGGGAACCAAATATGGTTGTGGTATGGCCATGTGTGGGGCCTGCACAGTTCACTTAGGCGGCAACGCCGTGCGTTCCTGTTCAATCCCGGTATCGGCAGTCGGTGATAACGATGTGACAACTATTGAAGGATTGTCTGAACATGGCGACCATCCGTTACAGAAGGTATGGATAGAGCAGGATGTCGCGCAATGCGGTTATTGTCAGGCCGGGCAAATTATGAATGCGGCAGCGTTATTAATGCAAAACCCTAATCCGGATGACGCAGCGATTGACACTGCAATGAAAGGGAATATATGTCGATGTGGTACTTACGTGCGAATCAAGCAAGCCATTAAACTGGCTGCGAAAGCCTGAGGATTAAACCATGAAAACAAGTATACCTTCAGGATTACGCCAGGTTGCCACGTCAAATGGTCGTCGCCAATTCTTAAAGGCATCGTTGGCCGGTTCAGGCGGCCTTATGATTAACTTCAGCTGGCTAGGTACTGCCTCAGCACTAAGCAGCAAGCCTACAGACGATGCACCAATTAAACTCAACGCGTACCTCTTTGTTGCACCAAACGGTGAGATTACTGCCATCGTCCCAAACCCGGAGTTTGGCCAAAACCTAATGACCTCAATGCCTATGATATTGGCTGAAGAAATGGATGCAAATTGGTCAGACATTGTGGCAAAACAAGCCGACTATCAACCTGATGAGTTTGAACGTCAGTTTACCGGGGGGAGTCAGTCTATCCGGCGCGGTTGGCAAAGCCTCAGGATGGCAGGCGCTACCGCTAAACATATGTTAATGATGGCTGCCGCGGCTAAATGGCAGGTACCAACAGCTCAGTTAACGGTTGCAAACAGCGTAATTAGTCATAAGGCTTCAGGGAAAAGCGCAGCCTTTGGCGAATTTGCAAGCGACGCTGCCCTTATAACCTTACCAGCCAGTATTCCGCTCAAGAGTAATGATGATTTTAATATCATCGGTCAGTCGCAACTTAATCTGGAAGGCCGTAAAATCGTTACCGGAAAACCGCTATTTGGCATCGATTATCACAGCGACAATATGTTGGTTGCTAGCATAGTCCACGCGCCCGCGTTTGGAAAGACCGTCAAAGAGGCGGATCTTGAGTCCATTAAAGCAATGCCGGGCATTGTAGATGCCTTTGTATTTGAATCAATGCAACCTGATTACACCCGTAACTATTTCGATACCAGTGCGTTTACGACACTGGTGGCGATTGTTGGTCATAAGACATGGGCTGTGCTTAAAGCAAAACGAGCCTTAAATGTAACCTGGCAGGCTTTTGACTCCTACAGCGAAAAGATGAACCGCTTTGGAACCCTGGTCGATGTAAACGTACCGGGTGGTTTGGAAAATACCTCCGATCATCGCAAACAAATGGAATCGCTACTGAATACCGAGCTTCCGGTATTGCGACAGGATGGGGATCCGGCTAGCGTGTTTGCCAAGGCTGAACAGGTAATTGAGCGTACTTACTATGCCCCTTATCTTGCACACAACGCCATGGAACCGATGAATTTTTATGCCAGCGTAACAAATGAAGAAGTGCATATTGCCGGTCCATTGCAAGCACCTGGTTTTATTATTGGGACAGTAGCAGAACGATTAAATGTGCCAACAGAGAAAGTGAGAATAGAAGTCACCCGGATGGGCGGTGGTTTTGGGCGACGCGCATACTCTCATTATGCAGTTGAGGCAGCAGTAATTTCACAGCGGGTGAAACAGCCGGTTAAGCTTATTTATACCCGCGAAGACGATATGACCGGCGGCATCTATCGGCCTACCTATATGGTCAAATTCAAAGCCGCACTCAATAATCAAAATGAGTTAATTGCCTATCAGGTTGATGGTGTTGGCGTACCGGAACATTGTATTCACGCAGATCGTTTTCCTGCTGGTGCTGTAGATAACTACCTGGCAAGGGGTCAAGCGATAAGCTCTAACATTACCACTGGTGCTTTCAGGGCGCCGCGGTCCAATTTTATGGGCGCTTCAGAGCAGGCATTTTTAGATGAAGTAGCCGAAATGGCAGGAACCGATCCCATCGATTTGCGTTTGGCATTATTTAAAAAGGCCACGTCGTCACCGGTGGGAGAAAAGCACGATTACGATGCCGAACGATACGCCGGTGTACTTGAACTGGTAAGAGAAAAGTCTGGCTGGGACACTATGCCAGCAAGTATAAATAAAGGCGTGGCGGCCTACTATTGCCATAACTCTTATGCGGCACATGTGGTGACAACTACTGTTAAAAAT
>MDTG01212836.1_pt1 | contig 15882 bp, 11 predicted proteins | sample 811421 | NCBI WGS metagenome assembly MDTG01 (sample SAMN05326645, study PRJNA326480) | marine metagenome | isolation source: seawater | place: Pacific Ocean: South East | collected 2011 | reverse complement strand
CGGCAACAATGGTGACGATGGCAGCGATGGAACAGATGGTCATGATGGCAATAACGGAAACAACGGCAATGATGGAAATAATGGTAACGGCGGTGACGGCCCATATTGTGATACTGGTGATGGCCCGCTGATCAATATTGATATTGATACCTCCATTATAGGTTCCGATATCTCCGTTAATCTTGGCGATACAATCGTATTTCTTCAAGAGACTCTTTTTGATCTTACCGAAACGATCTCCATACTAAATGTGGGAATAGACGAAACTGTGGATGTCGTGACAAATATACTCAATCAGATTCTAACGGACGGTCTTGGCGGGTTAACAGATCCTGTTGAGACACTGACGAATCTGACGGAAAATGTTAACACACTCATCGAAACTGTTTTGGACACAGTCACAAACACCACAGAAAGTCTGATCAACAGCCTTAATCTGGATTCTCTAAGTGATCTCCAACTCCTATCCATTGATATAGACGCCAACATAAAAGAAGTCTTAGGCGACACACTGGATAGTTTGTTCGAGAGTACGGAACTGCTTCAATCTTTGCTTGATACCGTTACAGATCAGATTGACGAAATTAACTTAGGTGACGTGACACAAATAGTTGATAAGACACTTGATCCAGTTCTTGATACGCTGGACAATCTTGACGATACCGTTACAACCTTGACTGATACTGTTACAGACGCTCTGGACGGGATTGTCTCAGGTATTGGATTGGGTGATATATTGCCCGGCGATGGCGATCCAAACGATACAGACGTTACGGTTGATTTAGGCATTGATGCCCTAGATTCCGATGTCCTTGACACAGTATTAGACGCTACACTTAATCCTGTCGAGGATTTGGTAGGAGATGTTGATTTAGACCTAGGTCTAGGTTTGGACCTTCTTGGTACGGACACAGACCAAAGCGGCGAAGCAGATACCGATATATCTATCCAAACCAATATTGATTTGATTGACGACACCTTGCTTGGTGGCGGTATTGAAATATCGTTAGACCCAATAGAAGAGATTGTCGGTGATATTGATCTTGACCTTGGCCTTGGCGCCGATCTTCTGGGGGATTTGGCAGAAGGTATCGTTAATGACGGTGAAGGCGGCAGTGGAAGCGGCTTGCTAAACGATATTGGTGATTTACTAGAAGACACTGTCGAAGCTGTAGATGATGCAATAATCGATCCGATACTTGGTGATACGCTAGAAGATATCGGTGATGTCGCAGAAGATGTTGTTAATACCGTAGTAAACGATGTTATTGGAGATATCGCCGAGAACTTAGGCCTCGACATTACCTCAGATATTTCACTTTTAGATAACAATGACAGCAATGATGATTCAGGATCACTTATTGATACGGTCCTAGGCGGCGATGACGGATGGACAGATAATGCTCTATCTGAGCTAGGCGATGCTTTCTCAGGCGGCTTATCAGACGGCCTTGGTGATTTGGCGTCATGCGCATTACCCGAGCCGACAGGCACTTTATCCGAAGGATTGAACATCTTAAGCGATGGCAATGATGGCCAGTCAGATGGTCTGCTCGGCGGATTATTAGGATAAACGAGTACATAACAAAGCAAGCGTGAGGAACGACGTAATGACGAAAGATATATTGATGCCAGAAGGATTCCGTACCGACGGACTGACTCTTATTATCGGTACGATCAGCATCAATATTCTCTCTCTAGCCTTACCGGTCATGACCTTGCAAATTTATGACCGGGTGTTACCCAACCCTGGCTCAGGCACACTCCCGGTTCTTATTACCGGCGTGTGTCTGGCCGTTTGTATGGAAGCCATTCTACGGCTGTGCCGCGCTTATGCGATTGACCAGCTTTGACAAATTAACTTTTAATGAAAAGGGCAATAAAGTTGTTGCCTTTAGCAACCGCGACCCAGAAGCCCTTATCCGCCCTTCACACACACTTAAATCCTCAAGCAAACAAATGGGCGCAAGTAAACTCTCCGCGCAAGCCATGAAAATTGAACGTGATGCCAAACAATTTAAAGATAAGCTCAGTGATATTGAAATTGACGAAAGCGACATAAATGATTTTTTCTCGCGCACATCAAGAGCACTGATCCAAGCCCAGAAGGATTACGCTGAAACCAAAACAGCATTTGAAATCTTGCTACAGGAAAAAGAGGAGGTTTCATGATTGTTATTACACAAGATACAGAAAAAATTCTGGCAAAAGATTTAAAAAAAACCTATGTCAATTCACCCGAAGATTACTGTTTCTCCATCAGTTTCTCGCGGCTATCTATTCAAAAAGAAGAATGGTTGGGAGCGATGTCAGATATCTCCTTAAATCTCCAATCAATGAAAACAATGAAGGTCTATATATGCTATGACAATGACGTCTTCATTTTGGCCAATAACATGCCACCTAAAACTTTTCAGATTTTTGTTAAAGAACTGGCAAAAAAAATATCATTTCCATCTCTTGAGAATTTTTGCGCTGATCACCTTCTAGCAAGTTCTTGGAAAAAACTTGATAATATATGCGCCTATAAGCAAGAAAGTCTCTATCGCTACAACGTTATCAAAGGAAATGGCATCGAGGCTGACGAATCCGAGCCTTTAACTGAAGAAAGCTACGATATAGATTTACTTTCTAATTTAAACGACAGACGTAGACGGCATAAATATCCGCATGTTTTTGTTGTTGATGATGATGCTATGTCGCGCTCCCTTATTCGTGTCAGTTTACAAGGAGAGCACAAAATAGAATTTTGCTCAGACGGCACACAAGCATTATCAGGCTATGTGAAATATGCCCCAGATGTTTTGTTCTTAGACATAGGGTTGCCCTACAAAAATGGCCATGAACTTATACAGGAAATTTTATCCATAGACCCCAAAGCATATATTATTATGTTTAGCGGCTTAAAAGATAAAAGCAACGTCCTAAAAGCTATTGATAACGGTGCAAAAGGATATATCACCAAACCTTTTTCAAGAGATCATTTGTTACGATATATCAGCAAATCTCCCTTCGTTTTAGAGCGCGACCCCAATTACTCTGCCAAAAAACAATCCTTATAAACTGAAAGCATCACAATGATCGAGCACTCATCTTTCACCCTCCTTGCCAGTATTGCTGGCGCTCTACTTGTTATGGAGAGTCTTTTCATGCTTTTTAGCGTGAAAAAAAAGAAGCGTATTGAAGAAAATTTGAAAGCGGCAAAAGACGAAGCCAAAATGATGACATCTTTATGCTTAAATATTCCCTATCCCATTATAAAGGTGAATGAGCACGGAGAAATCTTATTCGCCAATATTGAGGCTTTGGAAACATTCCCAGACCTTCTTGAAATGCAGGCTACTCACCCTGTCATACAAGATATTATTTTTAGTGAGCACACTAGAAAAGATCATGAAAATATAAATATCGATGGCAAAATCTATGACCGACAAAGCTACATATTGGATCAAGAAGAAAGCAAAATTGCTAATATTTATTTTCACGACATCACTGCTTTAAAAACGCAACAGCATGCCTTAGAAGATGCGCGCGATGACGCTGACAAACACAGGCAATCAGCAGAACATGCCAGTAAGTCGCGCACTGATTTTCTCGCAAATATGAGCCATGAGTTGCGTACTCCTATGAACGGAATCATCGGCCTTTCCGACCTTCTATGCACAAGTAAAGACATACCCTTGGAAGAAAAAGAGATGGCAAAATCTGTTCACCATGCTGCACAAAATTTACTTTATGTTTTAAACGATATTCTTGATTTCTCAAAAATAGAAGCCGGAGAGATCGAGCTTGAAAAAATCTCTTTTGATCTGTATCAGACGATTAGACATACCTGTGATATTCACAACATAGCCGCAGAAAACAAAGGCATCAATCTCATATACAATAAGGACAAAAACACCACGCTTTATGTGCAAGGGGATCCAGCGCGTATTGGGCAAATTATGAACAATTTGATCGGCAATGCTATTAAATTCACCGAAAAAGGGAGTGTAGCAATTAATATCAGTAGCCACCCAATCGACAATCAACATTTAGCCATTGATATGGCGGTAAAAGACACGGGCATTGGTATCGCAAAAGACAAACAACAGAATGTTTTCAAAAAATTCCAGCAGGCAGATAGTTCAACAAACAGGAAATACGGCGGAACGGGTCTCGGACTATCCATTACCACAAACCTGCTCAAAATGATGGGGGCAAGATTATCTTTAGAGAGCGAACTTGGAGAAGGCTCCACATTTTCTTTCACACTTCATTTACCTATCGGCAAAGCAGAAGAGGCAGATGATAGTGCCATAGATAAAAACACGACAAAAAAAATAGAATGTAAAACGCCTATATTGATCGTCGATGACCATCCTGTGAACTTGCTATATCTACGTAAACGGCTTCAGGACTTTGGCGCGACTAAAATCGTAGAATCGTCCAGCGGTTATGAAGCCATTAAACTATGCCAAGACAATCTTTATCCGCTCATTTTTATGGACTGCCAGATGCCAGAAATAAGTGGGTATGAAGCAAGTGAGGTTATTAAAAATCACTATAAAGCCCAAAATGTGAACACTAAAATTATTGCTGTCACAGCCGATGTCATGGAAGGTGCCATGGACAGATGCCTTGCTCATGGCATGGACGGGTATTTAAGTAAACCCATTCAAAAAGAAAAACTTTGGCAATATTTAAAAGCCAACTTTCCCCTACAAAAAAATGATGAAGATCTTGAGCAAACGATGGATACAAAACCCGCCATAACCAAAAATGACTTTATCGACTGGCATTACCTCAATGATTTCACCGACGGTGACAAGAAAATAGAAAACGAGCTTTTTTCCGTGTTTTTAGAAAATCTGGAGACAGACTTAGAAGCCCTCAGGCAAATGAATGACAAAGATGATTTCAAAAAATGGCTGAATTATGCCCATAAAATATATGGATCTTCATGTCATGTTGGCGCAAAAAAACTATCCGTTATCTGCGATAAAGCGCAATCTTTATCACAAGACAATGTTAAACAAATGAAGGCCATGACCCATGCGATTGAGAAATCAGCAAACGATCTCAAAGAATATATAGGGCAAATAGGCTAGAGCAATACAACAAAATTATTGATGTTCCCTCTTCTCTTTCTATGTCTATAAGTGCATAATTCACCTGTAGGAGACATCAATATGAATACAAGCATCACAGGTAAAACAGCCCTCATTACAGGCTCGACATCAGGGATCGGCCTTGGCATCGCAAAAGCACTGGCCGAAAAAGGCGCCAATATCGTTATGAATGGCTTTGGCGATAAAGATCAGATTGAAAAGACCAGACAAGAGATTGCAAGCTTTGGCGTAGAAGTCTTATACAGCGGCGCTGACATGACAAAGCCTGAAGAAATCACCGCTATGGTTAAAGAAGCCGAAGAGAAATTTAGCAACATTGATATTCTGGTTAATAATGCCGGCATTCAGTTCGTCTCCCCAGTTGAAGACTTCCCCCCAGAAAAATGGGATGCCATCATAGCGATTAATATGAGCTCCTCTTTTCACACAATTCGCAATGTACTGCCCAAGATGAAAGAAAGTGGCTGGGGCCGCATCATTAACCTTGTTTCAGCCCATGGACTCGTTGCATCGCCTTTCAAAAGCGCTTACGTCACAGCCAAGCACGGCATGGTTGGCATGACCAAAACCATCGCATTGGAAACGGCGGAAGACAACATCACGGTCAATGCGATATGTCCAGGTTATGTCTGGACAGATCTCGTAGAAGGTCAGGTTAAAGACACTGCCAAAGCCCGCGGTATTACAGAAGATGAGGTTATCAATGATGTTCTGCTTAAAGCACAATGGACCAAAAAATTTGTGACAACTGAGCAACTTGGTGAAATAGCCTCCTTCCTTTGTTCCGACGCGGCGCAAAACATCACAGGCGCTTCAATCCCCGTCGACGGAGGATGGACGGCTGCCTAGTAAACAACTTGATCCGCTGATCTACAATCCACCGACAGATCCTTACCTTACCGTTTTGCATCAGGACGATGACATTCTTGTCCTCTCAAAACAAAGCGGCATTTTATCTGTGCCCGGACGTCCAAAGGAGCACAGCGATTCCATTGAAAAACGCGCTCAAGAACAATTTCCTGAGGCCCGCATTGTCCACCGTCTTGATATGGACACATCTGGCATTATGATTATGGCGATGAATGCGAACGCCCATCGCATCCTCGGCCTGCAGTTCGAAAAACGTAAGACGAAGAAAATCTATATTGCTCGCGTCCTTGGTAAACTTACAGATCAATCTGGCGAGGTCAAAGAACCTCTGATATGCGACTGGCCCAATCGCCCCTTACAAAAAATATGCTATGAGCACGGCAAACCTGCTCACACAGACTGGCACGTCTTAGGCTACGAAAAAACCAATAAGAGAAATGAAGATTGCACGCGTGTTGAGCTAACACCGCATACAGGACGTTCCCATCAGCTACGTGTCCATATGCTTCATCTTGGCCACCCTATTCTCGGAGATGATTTTTATGGGCGTGATAAAGCCATGTCTTGTAGTGACAGACTAGAACTGCACGCCCAAAGCCTTACTATCCACCATCCAAATGGCGGCGCCTTGACGACTTTTGAAGATAAATGTCCGTTTTAATACTGTTTATCGCTGTTTTATGAGTGTTTCAGACATTTTTAGGCTTTAAATTTTTCTCACAATATTGCAAACTTGGCTCCTGCTATAAATGACAACATAAAGGACTACGATGTTTCCGGAACTCGATAAAAATATTGATCTAAATGAAATGGAAGAAAACTGCCGCACGCTTTGGGATGAAAGCGGCGTCTATAACTATGATCCAAATTCTTCCAAGGAAACATTCTCAATTGATACGCCGCCGCCTTATGTATCGGCAGCCCACCTGCATGTTGGCCACGCTATGTCATATACACAAGCCGAAATCATGGTCCGTTATAAGCGCATGTGCGGATACAACATTTTCTACCCGATGGGTTTTGATGATAACGGCCTACCGACAGAGCGTTTTGTTGAAAAGAAATACAAGATTAACAAGAAGAAAACCACACGCTCAGAATTCAGAAAACTGTGTATCGAAGAAACACAGCAAGGCGGCAAAGCCTATGAAGAACTTTGGCGTGCGATGGGTCTATCCGTAGACTGGAGCCTGCGCTATTCCACCATTGATGATCGTTGCCGCCATACAGCACAAAAATCATTCTTGGATCTGTATAATAAAGAACTGATCAAACGAGAGAATGAGCCCGTTCTTTGGGACACACATTTTGAAACATCATTGGCACAAGCTGATCTTGAGACATTAGAGCGCAAAGGAAAGCTATATGACATTCGCTTCGACGATGGCGCAGGCAATCCGCTGGTTATCTCTACGACAAGGCCGGAACTGATTCCGGGTTGTGTCGGTCTTTTCTTTAACCCTGACGATGAGCGCTACCGGCACCTGATTGGCAAAAAGGCGGTTGTGCCTCTTTTCGATATCGAAGTACCGGTCCTAACATCCGAAGACGTTGAAAAGGATTTTGGAACAGGTTTGATGATGTGCTGTACCTTCGGAGATGGCGAAGACGTAAAGAAATGGAAAGAAAACAAACTTGAAACACGTATTTGTATTACACCAGACGGAAAAATGACCGATCTAGCCGGTCCTTATGCAGGCAAACAGATTGTCGAAGCACGTGCAAATATCGTTAAAGATCTGAAAGAACAAGACCTTGTCCTAGACGAGAAGAATGTAACGCAGAATGTGTCTATTGGTGAACGTTCAGAAACACCTGTTGAATTTGTGATGGCACCGCAATGGTTCATCAAAGTTATGGACCATAAAGAAGCCTTATTAAAACGGGCAAAAGAATTAAAATGGTTCCCTGATTGGATGCAAGTCCGCCTCGAGCACTGGATCGAGGGTCTAAAATATGATTGGAATGTATCGCGCCAGCGCTTCTACGGCGTCCCTTTCCCAGTCTGGTATGTTGAAGAAACAGGTGATGTAATCGTCGCTGATGAAGCTGATCTGCCCGTTGATCCAACGGAAGATTCGCCGCCAGCATGGGCACTGGAAAAATATAAAGGTATGACGATTGTACCCGAAACAGATGTGATGGATACATGGATGACCTCATCTCTATCCCCGCAAATCAACTGTAATTGGGCAGGCCGCGAAGATCAGTCCGGCGATATGGGGCTATTCCCTATGTCTCTTCGCGTTCAAGCATTCGAAATTATTCGTACATGGCTCTTCTATACCCTGATCAAGGCCGATTATCATAATGACAGCCTGCCATGGAAAGAAGTAATGATCTCTGGTTGGGGTTTGAACGAGCAGGGTAAAAAAATCTCTAAACGTGATCTTGAGCAATTCACCGATGAAAATGGCTATAACCGCTATGATCCATATTCCTTGGTTCGTAAATACGGCGCTGATTCTATCCGTTACTGGGCGGCAAGTTCAAAACTCGGCATGAATCTGAAGTTCTATGAGAAGGAAGTCAAAGACGGTAAGAAAATCGTGACAAAACTTTGGAACGTGGCACGTATGACCTTCATGTATATGGATGATTTTGATCCAGCCAAAGACAATGTACCATTCGCAGACCGCACGATTGAAGACCAATGGGTCAGTGCCGAGCTCAACAATGTTGTTAAAGAAGTAACACAGAGTTTCGACGTCTATGACTATGCAACAGCCAAAGAACGTATTCATAAGTTCTTCTGGATCACATTCTGTGACCGCTATCTCGAATTGATCAAAGCGCGTTTCTGGGAAAACTCAGAATGGTCTGATGAAGCGCGCCGTTCAGCGCAGACAACACTTTATGAATCTTTGCGTAAGCTATTAATGCTTTTAGCACCTTTCATGCCTTACGTGACGGAAGAGCTATATCAAAAAGCTAATCGCTTTGGCGAAGAACATGTCTCCTTACATGTATCGCCATGGGTCAATGCCCAAGACGATATGGCTTTCGACAAAGACTATGAAATGTCGCTTATTCTTGATGTTTTCTCACTCAACAGAAAAATTCGTTCAGAACAACAGGTCAGCATGGGTGCTTTTCTTGAGACACTGACAATTGCCAAAGATGATGGAGATGCAAAGCTTGCTTCAGCGCTTGAAGAATTAGAACTATCTCTAAAGAGTGCGGCACGCGCGCAAAACATCAAATATATAGATGGCAATGCGTCGAATGATAACGAAACAGCCCTTGCTATCCGTGACATTGTTGTCGCTGAGTCATAGTTTTTTCATATTCTGTCTTTAAATCTCTATTTTTTTATTGCAATGCGCAAAATATGGGCGCATATTGCCCACCGTTTCCCTGAAGGGAAGGGAAACGAGTTAACTAAAAAACAGCGAAATAGAGGAAAAAATGACTGAAGCTCATATCTCTCCCGACACCGCTATGATGGTTGGCGAGCTAGCATTTAACAACAGCATGCTAGCATCTGCGATCATCTTGGTTGTCACCTTCGTCGGTATTTTTACCGAGGAAATCCACCACATTCACCGAACCAAAGTAGCTATGATTGGCGCGGCGGCGATGGTAATTTGTGGTCAACTTATGGGATTTTATAATCCTGAAGGCGCCTTACACGCCATTGACTGGAACGTTGTACTGCTTCTTGGAGCCATGATGACAATTGTCGCAATCATGATTCCAACAGGCGGTTTTGAAGCGATTGCCTACACGATTGCTAAGCTCTCAAAAGGAAGACAATTCCTGCTGATGGTTATGCTTGGCACGGCTGTAACTGGTCTGTCACTCCTGCTTGATAACGTAACAACCGTTGTTATCTTTGGTCCGCTGATCGTATTGATCTGTAAGGCCTTGAGAGTATCCCCTGTGCCATATCTACTGGCAGCGGCTCTACTTTCAGACACAGGCGGCGTGGCAACCCTTGTTGGTGACCCACCCAACCTGATGATTGGTTCTGCGGCTGATATCGACTTTAACACATTCTTCTATCACATGGGCGGCATTGTATTCGCGGCATGGATTGGAACACTTTTCGCTCTGCGCTTTTTGTTCAACAAAGAAATGTCTGTTAAAGCAAAGACAGCCAAGTTCGAAACAGGAAACTTGATTACAGATAAATACACATGGTTTGCTTCTATTGGCGTTTTGTTGATGATGGTTGTTCTCTTCATCATGCATAATGCCCTTCACTGGGAAGCATGGGTTGTAGCGGCTTTTGGTCTAACTGTATTGATGGGTCTTACACATACAGCGCACCCGGATGAGCGTCTAGCAGAAGTAGAGCTTGCACTGCTTCTCTTCTTCGTTGCGCTTTTCGTTGTCGTAGGCGGTGTTGAGCACTCACAATTCCTGATGTGGATTGGTCAGTTCATTCAGCCATTTGTTGAAGAAGATCTGCTTATGGCATGTATCGTATTGATGTGGGCCTCTGCCTTCTTATCTGCAGCGATTGATAACATTCCATTCACCGCGGCCATGATCCCGATCATCCTTGGTATGGAAGCACAAGGCATTACAGTAACGCCTTTATGGTGGGCGTTGGCTCTTGGCGTTGGTATGGGCGGTAACGGCTCACACCTTGGCTCAACAGCCAATGTATTCATCGTTACTCTTTCTGAGCGTATCGCGAAGAAAGAAGGTGATCCATCATTGCGCATCACGCCTATGGAGTGGTTCAAACACGGTACACCGGTTATGATCCTGACATTGATCATCGCCAGCATCGTTATGATCACATTCTTCCCATTCTATAACGGTCCTTTGCACCAATAGAATGCGCATAGAATAAATTATTTATTTTAACTTGTTTTAAGTTGCCTCCCATCGCATACTACGGCTTATTTTTTAGCGGTAGTTAAGGGAGGCAACTTTTATTATGACCGGATCTGATATTGTCATCCAAACGGGTGAACTTGTATTCAACAATAACATGCTGGCATCAGCCATCATTCTCGCCGTTACATTTATCGGCATATTTACGGAAGAACTTCATCACATTCACAGAACGACTGTTGCTATGGTTGGCGCAGGTGCCATGGTCATCGTCGGGCAAATTATGGGCTTTTATAATCCTGATCTAGCCCTTCACGCGATTGACTGGAACGTGGTTCTCCTTCTCGGCGCGATGATGACCATTGTTGCTATTATGGCGCCCACGGGCGGTTTTGAAGCCATAGCTTATTCCATAGCGAAATTTTCAAAAGGCAGACAATTCTTACTTGTCGCCATGCTCGGCGTCGTGATCAGTGGTCTGTCGATGATCCTTGATAACGTAACCACAGTTGTAATCTTCGGCCCGCTGATTGTTATTATATGCCAACAACTGCGAGTCTCTCCCGTGCCATATCTCATGGCGGCGGCCATTCTTTCAAATACGGGCGGTATCGCAACCCTTGTTGGCGACCCACCCAACCTGATGATCGGTTCGGCGGCAGATATTGATTTCAACACATTCGTAACACGCATGTTCGGTATTGTTGTTGTGTGTTGGGCGGCCACACTTCTGGCTCTCCGCTTTGTCTTTAATAAAAACCTAAGCAAACAGGCAAAACAGATAAAGCTTGAATCGAAAGAATTCTTAACAGACCGCTATACATGGTTCACAGCCATCGCCGTATTAACCGTCATGGTTGGCCTTTTCATTATGCATGGCGCGCTTCACTGGGAAGCTTGGGTTGTCGCCGCTTTTGGGCTAACCGCCTTGATGTTTGCCACACACCATGTTGCACATCCAGATGAAAGATATGCAGAAGTAGAATTAACGCTTCTTTTATTCTTTGTTTCTCTCTTCGTCGTTGTCGGCGGGGTAGAGCATTCACACTTCCTGATGTGGGTCGGTCAATTCATTAAGCCTTTCGTAGAAACAGACATGCTAGTGGCTTGTATTATCCTGCTATGGGTATCGGCATTCCTGTCAGCGGCCATTGATAACATTCCATTCACTGCAGCCATGATCCCGATCATTTTGGGCATGGAAGCACAAGGCATTAATGTAACGCCGCTATGGTGGGTTCTATCTCTTGGCGTCGGTCTTGGCGGTAATGGTTCACACCTTGGGTCAACTGCGAACGTATTCGTCGTCACCGTATCTGAGCGCCTAGCCCGTAAGGAAGCAGACCCGTCTTTGCGTATCACCCCTGGATTCTGGCTCAAAAAAGGAACACCGATTATGCTCTTTACACTTCTGGTCGGGACGGGCGTTTTCATCTTGTTCTTTGACTTCTTCTCAGTGCCTTTTAATCAGTAGAGAAGAATCTATTTAAGAATTTGCTGAACAGCCTCTTTCCAACCTCGGTAGAGGCTGTTTGCTTCTTCAGCATCCATATTCGGCTCAAAACGTTTATCCAGCGCCCATGCCCTGGAAATGTCTTCGAGGCCATTATACAGACCAACACCTAAGCCTGCGCAATAAGCCGCGCCTAGTGCTGTCGTTTCAATGACAACAGGGCGTTCAACAGGGATTTGCAAAATATCTGCTAGCCATTGGCATACAAAGTCATTCTTCACCATGCCGCCATCCACGCGCAAAGCTTGTATTTTCTCGCCGCCGCTGTCTTTTTGCATCGCCTCTAAAAGATCTCGCGTTTGATAGGCTTGTGCTTCCAGCGTCGCCCTGACGATATGAGCCTTATGCGTATCCCGTGAAATGCCACTGATTGTACCGCGCGCCTGACTATCCCAGTACGGCGCACCAAGGCCTGTAAACGCGGGAATAAAATAGACACCATCTGTGTCTTCAACACTCTCGGCCAGCTCTTGCGTTTCCTTAGCATCTTTAATGATTCCAAGACCATCACGAAGCCATTGGATAGCCGTGCCCGCATTAAAGATCGATCCTTCTATCGCGTAATGTTTATGATCATTAATTTCATACGCAATGGTTGAAAGGAGTTTATGGCCTGAATACTGACATTGCTGGCCTGTATTAAACAAAACAAAACATCCTGTTCCATAGGTTGATTTAACCATACCGGGTTCAAAACAAGCCTGTCCTATCGTTGCGGCTTGCTGATCACCAGCAATCCCTGTGATAGGTAATGATGGCCCTAATAGCTCAGTAACGCCATATTCATGCACATTAGGGTGAACGGCAGGCATCATAGAGATATCGATGCCAAACAGGTCGAGAAGATCTTTATCCCACCAGCCATTTTGGATGTCATATAGCATCGTGCGTGACGCATTTGTTACATCCGTAGCATGAATGGCACCATCTGTTAAATTCCACAACAACCAGCTATCTATCGTGCCGAAAGCGAGCCTATCTTGGCGCATCAAGTCACGTGCCCCTTCAACGTTATCCAATAGCCACTTTATCTTTGTGGCGGAGAAATAAGAGTCGATCAAAAGCCCCGTTTTCTTTTGCACTTCTTCGGCATGACCTGCCTCGACGAGTTCCTTACAATAATCTGCCGTGCGGCGGTCTTGCCATACAATAGCGTGATGGATCGGTTTTCCCGTTTCTTTATCCCACAGGACCGTTGTTTCTCTTTGGTTCGTTATGCCTATCGCCTTGATTTTATCTTCTCGGCCCTTAGACACTTTTTGGATACACGCTTTTGTATCTTGCCAGATCACGTCCGCGTCATGCTCTACCCAGCCATTTTTAGGGTAATGTTGTTTAAATTCTTTTTGTACAACATCAATGATTTCACCTTGTTGGTTGAATAGTACCGCGCGAGAACTCGTCGTGCCCTGATCGATAGATAAAATAAACTTCATTGTACTACCTCATAATTATTTATACGGTTTTACCAAGATACCGTGCAATACGGTCTTGGGTCGTTTGTGAAATATGCAGTATCAATTTACTCCGCCGCCAGATAATGTCTTCAAGAGTGCGCGCAAATTCATTGTGAATCAAATAATCAATTTCAGAGACATAAACGCCTTCGCCAAAATTTTCGCCTAGCTCTTCTAATGAGCTTGCGTTCTCAATAATCATATCCATCCGTGTCCCATAAGAATGGGCATAGCGCACGAGAACTGCATCAGGTAGCCAAGGATATTGTGCACGCTTTTGTGCAACAAATTCTTTAAAACTTACTTTTATATCGCCGCCCGGCAATGGTTCTTTTTGCGTCCATCCTTTAGCTTCTTTTTGCATACGCTCTGCCAGCAAATCAACAGCTGCCTCTGCAAGTTTGCGGTATGTTGTAATCTTTCCGCCGTAAACAGTGAGGAAAGGAAGCGCTATATCCTGCATCGCCAGTTTATAATCACGCGTTACCTTTGAGGCGTTACCTTCCCCATCATCCAGTAATGGCCGAACACCGCTATAGCTGGCAATCATATCCTCTTTGCTAATTTGTTTTTTGAAGTAACGATTAGTCGCATCGCATAAATAATCAATTTCTTCCGCGCTGATTTGAACAGCGGCGGGATCACCATCATAAGCAACATCTGTTGTGCCGATTAAAGTATATTGTTGCTCATATGGAATAGCAAAAGTGATACGATTATCCGTATTTTGCAGGATATAACAATGTTCACCATCATATAGTCTAGGCACTATCATATGCGACCCTTTCACAAGGCGGATATGATATTTGGCTTTTTGGATCCCATCTACATGCTCTAAGAATCCATCAACCCATGGCCCTGCAGCATTAACAACAGCATCGCAGCTTATTTCCTGCTCCACCGCACCGCCAACACTTGCTTTTATTTGCGCACGCCAGCACGCGCCATCCATATCTTGTTTGATCGATGCGCATTTCGTGTAGGTCAGAATTGTTGCGCCCTTTTCCTTCGCTGAAACGGCATTAAGCGCTACAAGACGTGCATCATCCACCCAGCCATCGGCATAAGAGAATCCCTTTTTGATATAGTCTTTGAGCGGTGCATCATAGACACCCTCATTCATTGACACAGATCTTGATCCCGCCAGAATTTTCCTCTTCGATAAATGGTCATACAAGAACAACCCCAGACGGATCATCCATGCCGGACGCAATTCTTTAGTATGAGGCAAGATAAACTCCAGCGGCCACATAATATGCGGCGCGTTCTTGAGTAATATTTCTCTCTCTTTTAAAGCTTCAGCGACGAGACGGAACTCAAATTGTTCTAAATACCGCAGGCCGCCATGAATGATTTTCGTACTGATCGAAGATGTTGCACTGGCCAGATCATTCGCCTCCACAAGCAGAACTTTCAAGCCGCGTCCTGCAGCATCTCTGGCGATACCTGTGCCGTTTACGCCGCCGCCAACAACTAATAAATCATAATGATGACGATCTTTCATAAAACGTAGTATAGCGCTGATTTACTTACTTTGCACAAACATCTTTTTCATCAATGCCCAAATCCGTTAAAGAAAAGATATAAAAGGCCGGATTAATCGCCCCTAAAGCAATTGTTCCTAACTTCTTAAGCGTGCTCTTCGTATCCGGACGAATAGATGGCTTCGCAATATCACCACTTACACGCACGGCACTAGCGATATTACCAAGCGCCAGTTCTTTTGCTTTAGGCTTCAATAAAACATCTATGGTTTCGTCCGCCATATTCACTGTCCCTTTGCCGAAAATAGTAACGCGCTTGATATCAACGAAGATCGGTGCTACGACGCCTTGCCCGTTTTTCAGTTCAGCATTTACTATCGCGCAATTAAGCACTGCCATCTGTTTCTTATCAAAAGACGGGATGAGCGTATTAATGACACCACCGCCCCAAAAGTTGATATATGTCGGATCAATCTCCCCTTTATCCAATCTGAGCTTGATCGTCCCATCCGCTGTTTTTTTGAGTGTGTCAATAGACCCGCCTTCACCGGTGATATCAATTTCAAGAGAACCAACCCCCGGCGTATCTTTTTTAACAGCCTTGCCCAGCCCAGCCATAACCATGGCATAGTCAAAATCTTTCCAATCAAGATTCACAT
>MDTG01031063.1_pt1 | contig 15882 bp, 11 predicted proteins | sample 811421 | NCBI WGS metagenome assembly MDTG01 (sample SAMN05326645, study PRJNA326480) | marine metagenome | isolation source: seawater | place: Pacific Ocean: South East | collected 2011 | reverse complement strand
TTTTGAGATGCCAGCGTCTGCTGCCATTGCGTCGATCAATTGTGCTTTGTTCATTGCAATTAGTTTTTATTAGTTGTTATTAATACGAATGCATATCAAATATAGCCGAAATTTGCATCTATCCAAGTGTTTGCGGGGGTTGAGCAAAAAAAAGTTTGACAAAAATTGTTAATAACTCAATTTTAATGCAAAAGTGAGTAGAAACACTCATTAATTAAGGGGTAAAAACGCCACTTTAAGGCCGTTTATGAATGATTTCGCATTCATATTCTTCTTTCCGTTAGGCTTAATCTCAATGATTTCGACACTTCCAAGGGGGTAATCAATGAATAATCTCTTTTCAGAAACGCTTAAAATTGGGTATTCGCATGGATGGAATCGATCAGAGACTTGTGCTCTCATGAACTTAAAATCTCCATAATAGGCACCCGGAAAAGGGTTAAGTCCTAAGATTTGTTGAACCAAATCAGTCGGAATTTTGGAAAAATCAAGCTTACTATTGCTTTTATTCAGCTTCGGAGCATATGTGGCTTCCATATTGTCTTGGGGCTTTGGGGAGAGTCTTCCTTGCAATAGACCATCTACAGTCTTTAATACGAGATCAGGTCCTAATGCCATAAGTTCATTATGTAATTCACCTGTGGTCATCCCTGCGGATATAGAATGTTCTATTTGTAAGAGAGTACTTCCTGTATCTATTTTCTTATCCAGAAGGAAAGTAGTTAGCCCAGTAGTATCATCCCCGTTAATGACGGCCCAATGAATAGGAGCTGCACCTCTGTATTTCGGTAAAAGAGAACCGTGAAGATTGAAGGTGCCTAATCTTGGCATAGACCAAATTATTTCAGGCAGCATTCTGAAAGCCACAACAATAAAGAGGTCTGCATTTAGCAACTTGAGCTCTTCAATAAAGTCTGGATTTTTAAGATTGGTAGGCTGCAATACATTCAGTCGATGCTTTAGTGCACAGTCCTTAACGGCGCTTTGTTTTAACTTTCTTCCACGTCCTGCTGGTTTATCGACTACCGTAATTACAGCAGATATTGTGTAACCGTCTGCAATTAAGGCTTCAAGAGGAGGAACAGCAAATTCAGGCGTTCCCATATATACAATACGTGTATCAGTTCTTGAGCTCATCAGGGTTGCAATTAAGATCGAACCAAATATCATCAAAAGAATGACCATCTCTTAGCATTTCATCGATAATCCTAGGATCAGGATTATGATTGAAGGTACATACACTGCAAGTGCCACATTTCTTATTATCTGTTTGACCAAAGTAATGCTCAATTTTAGTGGTCAAGCACTCTCCACTTTGTAAAAAAGCAATCATAGCTGTGGTGCGTTCTTTTTTGGCATTGATCCAGGCATCAACGAAAGAAGGAGGAAAGCTTAGGTACTTATCCGCAGGACGCGGTTCCATAAAGTATATAGCGCTGTTATTATCCGATGCACTGTATTCTATCAATCCTTTGGTTTGAAAGGAGACCAATAACTCATCGAAATTGGTTAAGGATAACATAGCCATTGCGGCGAAACGCTTTCGATTAAATCTAACGGGTTCATCCACTGCGAGTGGATACATCCTATATAGCGCTAAGAGCACTTCCTTAGCTTCTATCTCAAGTCCCTTCCAGTCTTCTGGAACAGATGTAAACTTTATTTTAGGAACACTAAACGCAGACTCCGCGAACTGCCAATAACCGCGTTGCTGAATGAGCTTGATGAAGTTTAAGACCTCAGGAATAGACAAGTCAAATCGTTTTGCGAGATCAACAATATTAAATTCAATCTTTTCTTCAAATACACTGCCTATTGCAATTTGATGCTTGCTGCAAAACGTTTTATAGAAATCCTCTACAGCCTTGATATTAGGAATTCCATCAATACTCTTGTTCAGCCGTTCGAAATCATTTTGATTGTAAAATAAATATGTACGGCTTATTGCACCATTGCGTCCAGCGCGACCTATTTCTTGATAGTACCCTTCCAAGGTATCCGGAACATCCCAGTGTACAACCCACCCAACGTCACCTTTATCTATACCCATTCCAAAAGCAGTCGTAGCTACAATCACTTTTACTTTATTGGCTATCCACGCAGCTTGGTTCTTTATTTTAATAGCGTCATCAACTCCTGCATGGTAGAAACAACTCGCAAACCCTTCATTAGAGAGTAAGGTGCTTAGCCATTCACAGCTTCGTCGAGTCTTTGCATAGACAATCCCTGTACCTTCAAGTTTTGCCATAAGCCTCAACAACTGCTTTTCTTTATTAGGTGTAAAGTGACGATGAAGGATTAAATTTTCTCTTCGAATAGACCCCTCAAAAACCTTCGCATCGGGAATGCGTAGTTCTTGGAGTAAATTATTCTTAACGCGAGGTGTAGCTGAGGCCGTTAAGGCAATGCTAGGGATATCAGGAAGTAGCTCCTTTATCTTATGAATATTCAGGTACGATGGTCGAAAATCGAAACCCCATTGAGAAATACAGTGCGCTTCGTCAATAGCAATCAATGAAATATCAGCATTGCTTAAGTATTCAAGAAAAAGAGGATTCGACAATCTTTCAGGAGCGAAGAAGGCAAACTTGTATTTACCAAACCTCAAATTTCTAAAAGCTTCATCAAGCTTCCGGACAGAGTAAGAGCCTTTAAAATGGTAGCTTTTAATTCCGCGATTTACCAATCCATTATGTTGGTCCTCCATAAGTGCGACGAGCGGTGATATTACTACGGTAGTACCTGGATAGATAATTCCAGGGATCTGGTAACAAATGGATTTTCCGCCTCCAGTAGGCAAGAGCCCTATGGTATCCTTTCCAGACAATATCGAAGTGATAATTTCCCCTTGTAATCCTAGGAAATCATCATAACCCCAATATTTTTTTAATACCGCTCTTGCTTTATCTATCATAGCCTTTCTAAAATGAAGGCAACGCGCTTTTTTACCGGGATTTTGGGCACTACTATGAGTTCATAGCCTAATTCTTCGTAAGCATCGACAATAAATTTCTCTACCTCCATACAGTCTTCAAGCGTTTCCATACGTTCACCATCTAATGCGTGTATTTCGGGCCATACTGGCAGTAAGAAGACCTTGTCAAAGCGACGTTCATTCATGTCCTTAACCCAACGATCCAATGGTGCAACATTGCCTTTTAAAAGGTAGGCATACGAATCGAGAACAGTACGATCGTAAAAACTTTTAGTCCCTGACACAGCGTTATCGTATTGCACATTCCGTAAGTTCCAAACTACATCGGTGAAGCCCATTAGGTCTTTCCATGGCAGTATATCACTGCCTCTTTCCAAGCTGTCACTGATAATTTCACGTGCTTGCTCGTGAAAAACTTGGTGTCCCAGCTCTTCTAATGCATTACTTACAGTGGTTTTTCCTGTGGCGGGTGCACCAGTTAATACAATTCTCGTCGTTTTCAATGGGTATGAGATATCTTCGTAGAAGAACAAAAGTACTTTTAATGGGCCGAATCCTATACCTGTTTCTCTTAGTTGTTATGATGAGCTTTTCCACAAATGGACAAAGTAAATCCGCCATCGCAAATTTCCAGAAGCCTCAAGAGGCCTTCAAGCAAAATGATGTAGAAAGGGGTTGGGTATTCTTACAGAAGGCAATTAAAAAGGGTGGAGACACTTATTATCAGCCCTTAATATTCGCTGGTGATCGGAAATTTAAGGAAGGAGAAGTATTGAAAGCTATAGGGTTCTACGACAAAGCGCTTCAGATTCAAGAGCTTTCCAGCATCCATTTGAAGAAGAGTATCGTGTACAAATATGCTGCTGAATTTGAGTTGGCAATTGAATCCTATCAGCTATACATAGAGAATTCTAGGATGTCTAAGGATCGATTTCGCGTATCAGAATTAGCTTTAGATAACCTAAAGTTTACCAAGAAGAAGTATGATGAATACATAAGTCTTGGCAAGCCTTTGGAGGTCGCAAAACTAATTTTTAGTGACGAGAAAATGGAATATTTCCCTTCTCCTACAGGAGATGATCAAAAGTTGCTATTTACCGCACGTATGGTGCGGGACGGAGTATCGATAGATGAGAATCTCTTTGTAGCAGAGCGCTCTGGAGGGTACTGGGAGAGTTCATCAAAACCAGTTTTAGGTCGAGTAAATACTCGTGTAAATGAAGGTGCCTCAAGCATCAGTGCGGATGGTGAGTACATGGTATTCACAGCGTGTAACAGACCAGACGGGATAGGCAGTTGCGATTTGTACTACAGCTATTACGACCCAGTGAAGGGGTGGGGATTTCCTGAGTTACTTCCAGGGAAAATTAATACCAAACGTTGGGAGAGTCAGCCGACTTTAGGACCGAATGGGACGACCCTTTACTTTGTCAGAGGATCCCACAATCAAGCAGAAGACCTAGACATAATGGTGGCATATAAAGATGACGAAGGGGTTTGGTCAACGGTAGAGAAGTTGCCCTCTGAGGTGAATTCATCTGGCCGTGAGCGCAGTCCATTCATACACTTTGACGGAAGAACGCTGTACTTCGTCTCAGATCGCAGTCCGTCCATAGGTGGTTCAGATTTCTTTATGGTGAAAAGAGATTCGGATTCCACTTGGTCAGAACCAATAAATCTGGGTTTTCCTCTTAATAGCTTCGGAGATGAATTCTCTTTAGTTGTAAATGCAGCTGGAACTCACGGTTATTTAAGTTCAAACCGGGGAATAGATCTGGTTCCGGATATGGATGCTATGGCAGAAATGGACTTGTATGAGTTCGCACTGCCGGAGAAAATAAAACCTGATCAGCGACTATTCAAGGATTTTATAGTGGTTCATTCATCTACTGGCATTCCTTTGGGGCTTTCTAACGTAAAACTCAAGACCTTAAACGAGCAAGAGGTGTTTGCAGGAACCAGTTCGAAAAACACTGGCTTAGTTCGCGCGATGCATGACGGCAAAAGTACTTTACGTGTGAGTGCTTACAAAAAAGGCTTCTTGCCCTATTCAGCAATTGTGTCCAAGGGCGATTTAATGGATGCTACTAGAGTTTATGAGTTGCCTCTAATTCCATTGAATTCGGCGGAATCATTTGTGTTAAGAAATCTATTATTTGACACTGATAAAAGCGAATTGCTTTCGGCCAGTGAACAAGAATTGATACTCCTGAAGAAACTTCTAGTGGATAATCCAGAGCTCAATGCGACCATTGTAGGTCATACGGACAACCAAGGTGGGAAAAGCTATAACCAGAGGCTTAGTGAAGGCCGTGCCATGGCTGTATTACTGTGGTTGGTTGATGAAGGAATTGATTTAGGCAGATTAAATGCCCAAGGTGAAGGTATGGACAGGCCAGTTGCCTCGAATCATACGCAGGAGGGAAGAGCCCTGAACAGACGTACTGAGATTCAATTGCACTAGCCTTCGTATTTATCTTTCCACATCGCCTTTTGCTGGGCGCTGATCTGCTGTTCCTTTGTGTTTGCCGTCGGCGACCATAATTCCGTTCCTTCCAGTTCTTTAGGCATATATTCTTGATAGACAAAGCCTCCCGGGTGGTCGTGAGGATATAAATAGCCTTTTCCGTGGCCCAAATCCTTGGCGAGAGCACTCGAGGCATTTTTAAGGTGATCTGGTACTTCGAGGTTACCTGTTTGTTGAATCAATTTTTGAGCCTTGCCAATGGCCTTGTACGAGCTATTTGATTTTGGTGAAGTTGCTAAATAGATGGTGCACTGGCTTAAGATAATTCTACTCTCTGGCCAGCCTATTCGTTCCACAGCACTAAAGGTTTCATTTGCGAGCATCAATGCGTTTGGATTGGCGAGACCAATATCCTCTGCGGCCGAAATGATTAATCTACGCGCAATAAACTTTCCGCTTTCACCACCCTCTATCATTCGAGCGAGATAATACACCGCAGCCTGTGGATCGGAGCCTCGAATGGATTTAATAAATGCTGAAATGACATTGTAATGTTCATCACCGCCTTTGTCGTATCTAATTTGAGCGTTACTTAGAACATTTTGTGCAAACTCCTCGTCAATGAGAACTCCAGTTTGTCCTTGCTGAAAACACAGCTCCACCAGATTATAGAGTTTTCGAGCATCGCCCATGCTTTGACGAATCAAAAAGTCGTGCGCGGTTATCTTCAGGTCTTTCTGCGATGCAAAATCGGTTGTATTCGCCAGATCAATCATCTTGGTCAAATCCTCTTTAGAATGCGAATTCAAAACATACACCTGCATCCTAGAAAGCAGGGCAGCATTTATTTCAAACGACGGGTTCTCGGTCGTGGCACCAATGAGTGTGATCCTTCCCCGTTCAACAGCGTGAAGCAAGCTGTCCTGTTGGCCTTTATTAAAACGATGAATCTCATCGAGAAAGAGGATAGGGCGTTTGCTGTCAAAAAGGCTCTTTTTTTCAGCGGTTCCGAGCACTTCACGTACATCTTTGACACCTGCGCTTACTGCACTTAATTGATACAAGGGCGCTTCTAGTTCTTTGGCTAGGAGCAACGCAAGTGTTGTCTTCCCAACTCCTGGCGGCCCCCAGAGGATAATTGATGGTAATCTACCGATGTCTAAGCTTCTGCGCAATGCGCCATTTTGACCTACGAGGTGCTCTTGGCCGAAATATTGGTTCAAAGTCTGTGGTCGAAGTTGTTCAGCAAGCGGTTTCATACCTCGAAAGTAACTATCTTTTCGCTATGTCGGATTGGAGTAAATATGGAATTCACAAAGGCTTGTTCTTATGGCCTGGGTTATGGGTACTTGCGGCTTGGCTCATCTTTGCTTTCGAGCACACCTCAGGCAATTCATTAAAAATGTATGGATTGACACCTGGAAACCTTGGCAATTGGTACGGACCACTTACCTTTCCATGGTTGCACGGTGATATCAACCACATCACGAGCAATACTATTAGTTTGTTCTTTGTCGGTGCCCTCATTCGATATAGTTTCCCAAAAGAATTCGATAAGGTGTGGGTTATTAGTTTACTCGCACCTGGCATCATTTTGTGGTTTATTGGTCGTCCAAGTGTACACATTGGTGCTAGTGCTTGGCTATATGCATTGGTGGCTTTCGTTTTCTTTAGTGGTGTACTGCGGTTACACATTCGGCTGCTTGCACAGAGTATGCTTATGGTTTTCTTGTACGGAAGCTTTGTCTGGGGAGTATTACCGCACGACCCGTCTATTAGTTATGAGGGGCACTTGAGTGGGGCAGCAGTAGGATTTATACTCTCAATCTGGTTACGTAAGGTTGAACCTATAGAGTCGCTCAAAGACCATAAACTTATTTTGGAGGAAGATGTCCCATGGGACGATTGGAAACACCCTTATGAGCGATCGTTGCACTTCGAAGAGGTTATCCCAACTCCTGATATACAGTCGATACGGCCACAAGGCCAGCAGTTTCGGTACGAAGACGGCTCAAGCCCAGATGAATTGGCCTAGCGCCAGATTTTAAGGCCAATTGTATCTCAGCAGAAGAAAAGTCTCCTTCTGGGCCAATTAAAATAGTCGTAGCTGTGTTAGGTTTGAGCATTTCCTTTAACGACAACTTATGACCTTCTTCACAATGGGCAATCAACAAATTAGAATGCTCTTTAGCGATGAAGTCTTTAAAAGTCATAGCTGGCTGTACCTGAGTAATCTTCCCTTTTAAACTCTGTTTCGTTGCGCTAAAAACAATTTTTCGCAGTCGATCCTCCTTAATTACTCTACGCTCACTACGGTCGCAAATGATAGGCACAATAGCCTCGATTCCCATTTCAACGGCCTTTTCTACAAACAGCTCTATGCGGTTAATATTCTTCGTAGGAGCAATTGCGATGGTCAAGGAATAAGGGACAGTTCCAAAATTAGATTTTACTTTAGAAAAAGTTCCGCAAACCATTGATTTTGAGACAAATGAAATTTTACCTTGATAGAGGTTTCCATTACCTGTAATGAAGTCAATTTTATCACCAATGGATTTTCTTAGGACTTTAACACAATGATGAATTTCTACTGTATCGAGTTGAAATTCGTTGCCAGTAATATGTCCTATAAAGAGTTGCATTAAAACTTAACTTTTGCTGATGCAGAGATGCTTAAATCGGACGATTCTCCCGCGAGATAATTATAATAGCCGGCGATACCAATCATTGCTGCATTGTCTGTAGTATATTGAAAAGGAGGTACATAGGTTTTTAAGCCATCGCGTTTTCCCAATGCTAGGAGCCTTTTTCTCAATTCAGAGTTTGCGCTAACACCACCCGCAATAGCTACATGTTGACAACCTGTGTCTTTAATGGCTAATTCAAGTTTTTTGAAAAGTACATCCAACAATGCATTTTGATAACTGGCACAAATGTCTGCTCTGTGATCTACAACAAAATTTGAATCCTGTTGTACTCTTTTTTGAAGCGCATATAAGAAGCTAGTTTTCATACCTGAGAAGCTGAAGTTGTAACCGTCCACCTGTGGTCGGCCAAATTGCATAAATTTAGGATTTCCTTCCTTCGCCAAGCGATCTACCTGTGGACCACCGGGGTAAGGTAAACCTATGATTTTAGCGGCTTTATCAAAGGCTTCTCCTACTGCATCATCTATGGTTTCGCCAAGTATACGCATGTCTTTAGGGCTATGAACTTGGACAAGTTGTGTATGTCCTCCACTTACAGTAAGGCATAGAAATGGAAAACCAATAGGGGTCTTATGCGCACCTTGAATTAGATGTGCTAGAACGTGTGCATGCATATGATGCACCGGAATTAAAGGAACATCCAAAGTCATAGCTAGACTCTTGGCGAATGACGTTCCAACGAGTAATGAACCCATTAAACCTGGACCGTTAGTAAAAGCGATGGCATTTAGCTGTGAAGGTTCGATATTTGCTACCTTTAAAGCACGGTCAATCACAGGCACTATGTTTTGCTGATGCGCCCGCGAAGCCAATTCAGGAACCACACCACCATAAGCCGTATGTACCGCTTGAGAAGCTACTTCATTGGACAATACACTATTTCCGTGCAACACTGCAGCAGATGTATCGTCGCAACTACTCTCAATTGCCAATATGTAAGGAGTGTTGTTCATGAATAAGTCAAAAGTACAGCAAAATCGCTTGAAAACTTGGCGGTATTACACCATCATGTCGGCTTTTTCCACCTTGTTGATACTGGCTCTAACGGTTAATTTTACTTTGAATTCAAGATCTTTCCAAAAGTGGCTATTCGCCCGCTACGTAGCACCTTCTTTGTCAGACATAGGACTGTCTATTGATTTTTCTGGCTTTGATTATCGGTTCCCAAGCTCTTTTTACGTTGGACCAACCACGTTAAATTACAAAGACAGTGCCCTGATCACGGTTAAGGATATTCAGCTGAACGATGTATTCTGGTCATCTCAAATGGGCGTTCGAAACATCCTTGTAAAACAATGCGAACTGCAATCGCCCTTGGACGACGAACGGATGCAGGGCTTCATAAATGCTATCAGTTCCAACTCCGACGATGCGGCGCAATCATTTCAAGCAACCATAGGTTCGATTTCGCTCGATTCAATTTACGGAAGGACCAGCAACGATATGTCGTGGGCATTTAGTGGTGAAAGTCGGAATTTATTATTACTTGATGATAAATTGAGCGTAGATCATATATCGATTCTTGCTGTGTTAGATGGTGTTCAGTTCACTGTAGTATCTGAAAACCTTAGTAAGAATTCAAATGGTCAGATCGAATTCGATTATTCATTGAATTCTGACGGTATAGCCAAGGTTGACGGTGGTCTGAGTGGTTATGTGGATTCCCTGTATGTCGAGGGGGCTATTCAAACAGATACTTCTATTGAATTGGCTGCACTTGGTATTGAGGAGTTTAAGCCTGTTTTAGAGGCGTGTGAATTTTCTTTCAATGGCTTATGGTATAACTCCGAAGGCTTTGGTCAAATACTTGGAGGAAATTCTAGCTACTCGATACGTTCAATATTGAAACAAGAGGGGTCAGGTTTTTACAGGACAAGTACTGATTTAGATCTGAGTGGTGAATTTTATAATTGGTCTTTTTTTACCGATTTTGAGCCTATTCTAGGTGTTTTTCGACCAAAAAAAGCCAAAATTGATCTAAAAACGGATTTTTCCGACATTTCTTGGTCGACGATATTGACGGATAAAAACAATCGCTGGGAGTTCTCAAGTGAAAGTCAAAATGATCCTGTTCGAGGAATGCTATCGTGTGATCAAATTATGCTTGGACCCCTTGAATCTGCACAGGTACAGATGAGCATCTTGCCTAATTTAAGTGCAGTAATCAAAGGGGACGACTTTGAGATCTTGGCAGCCCTTCAAGAAATCCGTTCTAACGGCATAAAGATTAAAGGGTTGAATGTACGTTTCGAACACCAATTGGATAGAGATACGCTCTGGCTGAGTTCACTTGATCCTAATTGTGATGTCGAATTGAACTATAGTCGAGTTGGAACTCTGAATAGTATCGTAGGACAATTGAATGCACTTGATTTAGGTATAATAGATATTCTGGACACAGGACAGCGATTAACGGCCACTGCAAACATCAACTTTACGGACAAGGGATTAGGTTCAGTCTTACTTCAGGATGTGGTGTTAATGCGGCCTGAAGACGTTGTATTTCTTAGAGAACTGTCCTTGACTCATGTTCTGAATGCAAAAAGTCGAAGCCTTGTATTATCAAGTGATATTCTTGATTTTTCAGTCAATGGGAATTGGGATTTTTCAGATTTCTCAAAGGTCTCCACCCACGTATTCCAAGACATTATTGTACAAGAAGAAGAACGATGGCCACAAGCCGTATTTAAATTTGATATTCAAGCGGGAAATGTCGGTTGGCTAGCAGATCTTATGCACCTTGATGTATTTATTAGCGAGGATACACACATCTTTGGGAATTACAATGGTACACGTAAGATGTGGTCTACGACCATGTTTATTCCTGAAGTAATCTATGGAAATAATAGTGGAAAGGATATCATCTTGGCTTCTTCACAAACTCAAAATGTTCATAATACCACGCTAAAGGCTGACAAACTAAAATTTGACAGTTGGAACCTTACAAGCTTGAATCTAAGTTCTAACGGGATTTTGGGACATAAAAGGATTAAGTTCTCAGGTGTTGTAGAGGATTCAATTCCAAGTAGAATAAGTTTAGAAGGGTCTCTATCAAGCGGAATGGCAGCTATTACTAGTGGAGCTTTCAACATTGGGGAATCACACTTCACACTCCTAGATACGGCGCACCTTCAATGGCAAAATGCGCAATTAAATATAGATTCCTTGATTCTAGCTGGCGACGACGGTAGGTTCGTCCTTAACGGTCAACTTTTTGATACAGACGCTCCTGAGATTGAGCTCGGTCTGGAAGGTTTTGACTCTAAGGTTGTCAATTACTTATTCAGTAAACCAGAGGCATTGTTTTCTGGAACATGGAATGCACAATTAAAGTTAAAAGATTCATTCTTTCGACCTTTTATTGGAGGTCAAATAGAGGTTAATGATTTTGGTTTAAATAATTATGAATACGGCCTGTTCACAGCGAATGCTGAATTTGAAAACCTAACTCGTTTAAGTGCTTTCGGCCAATTGCGCGAAGGTACATCGAGTTCCTTTTCATTTAGTGGGGAATATAATGTCACAACACATGAAGTTGATGTGAGGGCCAGCATAGATGAATTTGCCGTCAATCCTTTCAACCCACTTTTTAAAGGTGCGTTAGATGAGTTTAGTGGCACGCTTCAAGGTGGATTAGAGTGGTACGGTCCTTTGGAAGCATATACATTGAACGGTGTATTTACAATGCGCGATGGTCATTTTGTAGTGCCTATTGTAGGAGCAGAGTTAAGTGCTGCTGAGCCTTTAGAATTGTTCATTTCAGAGGAAAAAATCACCATAGATACTGCTATGTTCTACGTTCCTGAGGACAGTACTACTGCAATAGTATTTGGCGGTATCCATCACCATCAGTTCGATAGTTTAGAATTTGATCTCAAACTTCATAGTGATAGTATGCGAGCGGTTGATTTAAGCAGAAATATTGATGGCTACTTTTACGGCAGAGCCATAGTAGAGGCGAATCTGGTCTTAGAAGGACCTCTGGAACAATTACATTTAGATCTTGCCGTAGCCACAAAAGACGGAACCAATTTTAAGATTCCATTGGACAATCCAACTGCGGTAGAGATGCCAAGCTACATTCGTTTTAGTGATGCTGGATTACCAACAACCGACAGTGTTTTTGTTCAAGAGCTTGAATATTTTACCACCGATATCGTCATTGAGGCTACACCAAATGCTGATTTTGAGCTTGTACTTGACGAAGTATTAGGTGATGTAATAAAGGCTCGTGGTAGCGGGAATATGCGTCTCAAGATTTTAGAAGACGAAAGCCTTGAGTTATACGGTTTATATACTCTGGTTTCGGGTGATTATCTATTTACCCTGCAGAATATCATTAATAAGCCTTTTGAGATTATTCCTGGTGGAACCATTTTATGGAGTGGTGACCTTTATGAAGCACAAGTAAATATAGACGCTAAATACTCTCTTTTCACCGACCTACAAGGCTTGGTATCAAATCCCAACTACAACAATGAGAATATCAATGTAGACTTAATAATTAACCTTAGCGGCGCCTTGATGAATCCTGATATTACATTCACTGTAGATTTGCCAAATGCTCCTGCAAGCTATTTAGAGGAGCTTCAACGGCACTTTCTAAGCGAGGATGCAATGAATTATCAAGCATTTTCGCTGTTGCTATTAGGTGAATTCTATCAACAAGATCTAGCTGTACAGGAAGGGTTTGACTTCGGTGGTTCCGTAAGCAGAAATACTTCGGAGTTACTCGTTAGTGAATTCGGAAGTTGGTTGGCGGCGGGAATTGGTTCGTATATTGATTTAGATTTGGACTACACAAGTGGTACCAATCCTTATGAGGTATTAGGTACGACTATGAATAATCTTAACCTCGGCCTAGGAAAAGATTTCCTTGACGGTAGATTAAATATTAATTCTTCTTTGGATATTCCTATTGGTCAATCCGGTGCATCTACGCTCTTAATAGGAGATACGGAGATTATATACTCATTAACAAATGACGGAAGAATCAAACTAAGAGCTTTTAACAGAAGTAACCGTAACGATCCGCTGATGCAGAATTCAGGTCCATACACCCAGGGTATTGGTATTCTGTTTCAAAAAGAATTTGAATCCGTAATAAAAGATTAACTCTGCGCTTCGATGAGAGCAACGGCCTCTACGAGTGAATCCACGTAGTGATCAGGAACAGCAGTATGTGGCTTTAATCCATGTCCAGTTTTTACTCGAATAGTGATCACTCCGACGTTTTGACCGGCTTCGATATCTCGAGGTGAATCACCAACGAGGAAGCTTTGACCTAAGTCAATATTGAATCTTTCCTTGGCGGACAAGAGCATACCAGGTGAAGGTTTCCGGCATTCACACGGAATCTTATATTCAGGAAGTTCATTCTTAAATCCTCCGTGAGGGTGGTGCGGGCAGAAGTAAATAGCCTCCACGAACGCACCTTGTTTACCAAGCTCTGTTTCCATCTTTTTATGAATGTTGCCCAATTCTTCGATCGAACATAGCCCTCGTGCAATAACGCTTTGATTTGTGACCACAATTACAAGATAACCTAGCTTGTTTAGCTTCTTAATACAATCGGCTGCGTACGGGTACAACTCAAAGTCCTCAGTTCTATTAATAAGATCAGTGTCTATATTAATTACCCCGTCTCGATCAAGGTATACGCACTTTTGTGGCCTATTTAAGTTTCTCGCAGCAACCTTTCCGGAGGAAATGGCTTGTTCCACTTTTTCTAATCGTTCCGGTGTGCCCATATCCTTGAGATACTCGGATGTGTTGTAGGCATAAACGTCTAGGCGCTCATGAAGAGTCGGGAAGATATCTTTTCCAAAATCCGCCTTAACGCCATCTTCTAGGTGGTCTAAAACCACTGGATTAAAAACATAGGCCGCAGCATTTACTAGATTCCGGTAAACCAGTTTATCTGGGTGCGGCTTCGCATAAAAGGCACAAACCTTGTCGTTTTCATCAACATCCAACAGGTCACTATCGTATGGATGATCGTTGGGGTGAACTACAAGCGTTGCATCTGCACCTTTCGCTTGGTGGAAGGCAAAGAGTCGATTTAAATCCATATTCATCATTACATCACCATATAGGACAATGAATGGTTCTTTTAAATGGTCTTGTAAGGCTTTAACGCCACCTACAGTGCCTAGAGGAGCCGGTTCGACATAATAATGAATTCGTATTCCGAATGATTCTCCGTTCCCAAAATGATCTTCAATGTGATGGAACAAATGGTTGACAATCAACCAAACATCGGTGAAGCCGTGATCGTTTAGAAGGTTAATCTGGTATTCAAGAATGGGTTTGCCTAAAACAGGAATCATCGGTTTAGGAATATCGTCTCTGATTTGTGCGAGACGGGTTCCTCTACCACCAGCAAGAATGAGGGCTACCTTCATAGTAAGATCTTTGCTCAAACCTAAGAAGCTTTGCTCACCTAAGAAAGCCTTCCACCGAAAGATTCTCAACATCTCTGAAGACATCATAGAGATCATTAATTTGAAGGGGGCAAACTAGGCCTAATCCTATCTAAATTGTTAATAAGAATTCATTAAATATCGAAAAGCGTTTAACCGGCTGTAAGCGCTAACTTTTTTCAAATTTTTGAGCCCTAACTATTGCAAAAATCAAAATAGCCGTTACATTTGCAACCGCTATCAAATAATGGTCCGGTAGTTCAGTTGGTTAGAATACAAGCCTGTCACGCTTGGGGTCGCGAGTTCGAGTCTCGTCCGGATCGCCAGAAATTAGAAAAGCCCTTGGATTTCTCCGAGGGCTTTTTCTTTTTACACTTTAGCACCAGGGTTCAGGTAGAAAGTAAAATAGGCCCTCATAAAACCCTAAAATGAACCTAAGACAGAAATACTTTCCTGAAGGTACCCAAAGCTCCGTATATTTTGGTGTGGAACTAATTCAATGCTTGCCTGTTCAGTTGTGGTAAGTGTCTAAATTTACAATATGAAAAAGATTCTTACAATGCTTTGCCTGCTTGGTAGCCTTTCAATTTATGCTCAGGCCAACTTTACAGATGTCTATGGTAAAAAACAGGGTAAATGGGTGAAGAAATATGAGAGTGGCAAGACAAGGTATACAGGTACGTTTAATGACGATGTACCTGTCGGAACATTTACCTATTATTTTGAGAGAAATGGAGGTAAGATGTCCGAAATCAGTTATCGAGGTACCACAGGAGTGGGGTATGCAAAACTTTATCACCGATTTGGTATTCTACAAGCAGAGGGGGTATATAAAGCTCAATTAAAGGACAGTACATGGACCTATTACTCTCGAAACGGTGTGTTGACGCAACGTGAAGATTATAAAATGGGGGTTCTTGAAGGAAAGCAATTGACCTATTGGGAAAACGGTAAGGTTAGCCAACGTATCGACTTTATTGATGATGAGGAAAACGGCAATTGGATTCGAAAATGGGACAACGGTATAATGCGTACAAAAGGTACCTATGAGGAGGGACAGTTAGAAGGAGAGTGCAAGTTCTTTGATGAAGACGGTAAACTCATAGCAAAAGGACCCTATCATAACGGTAAAAAGCACGGCAGTTGGTATTATTTTGAAGAGAACAAGGTGGTCTTAAAGGAGTTATATCGATATGGCACACTTGAAAGTGAAACCAAATACAATGAGTAAATCAAATGCTGAAACTACGGTCGTCGTAGGTCTTAGTGGTGGAGTAGATTCTTCTGTTACCGCCTACTTGCTGAAAGAGCAGGGCTATAATGTCATTGGTCTATTTATGCGCAATTGGA
>MDTG01264535.1_pt1 | contig 15883 bp, 17 predicted proteins | sample 811421 | NCBI WGS metagenome assembly MDTG01 (sample SAMN05326645, study PRJNA326480) | marine metagenome | isolation source: seawater | place: Pacific Ocean: South East | collected 2011 | reverse complement strand
TGGATCGCCTCTTGCAAGCGTATGGCTTCCGCCTCGATTTCCGCCTCAGTAAATGAAACTGAAGTTGGTTCTCCGCGCGGGTGCGGGACAACCGGGAGGGGAAGGCTCATGCTTTGGCGTCAAGTGCAACCGCTTTGAACTCATCCCATATCCGGGAAGTCATGACGGGACCATGGGTGGGCGCTGAGATGCTTCATCGTGGAGCGGAAGCGGTGGTTCATGCAGGCTCGTGGATGGGTCGCGAGGCCATTCTCAAGCAGCGGGAACCTCGAACTTGGCGTCATCCGGATTTGGATTCTCGTTTGACGAAATCTCGCATGTCTGCTGAAGTCCGTTTGTTACGCCGTCTTCATCTCAATGGTTCACCAGTTCCAGAATTATTAGCAGTTGATACTTCAGCTGGATGGATGGTCACCAGTCGAGTTCCAGGTGGTCCTTTATTTGAGCATCTCAGAAATGGAGGTGATTCGAATATGTTGGAAGATTTGGGCGCCATCATCCGTACCATTCACGAAGCTGGAATCAGTCATGGAGATTTGACAACTCACAATATTTTGTGGCATGATAATCATGGCCTGTCAATCATCGATTTTGGTTTGGCCCAAATCACCGATGATTTGGAGCCAATGGGTTTAGATCTCCAAGTTCTGAATGAGTGTTTGAAGGCGAGTCACCCATCAATTGAGGGTGCGGTCGACCGGGTAGTAGCTGGTTATCTCTCTAAAGGAGGAGAGGAGGTTGTTGCTCGGTTCAATGACATTCGTGGACGTGTGCGCTATCACGGCTAAATTACCTGTACAAATTTCATACCACCAAATGCCAGAAGCGGGCAACCGATTACCGTCACGAGCAAGTACACTATGGCAGTAGTATGCTCATTCTTATCGATTAATTCAATCAAATCGACACTGTATGCGGACATGGTGGTAAAGGCACCCATCACCCCGGTTCCAACCAACAAAACCATTTCTTCTGATAGCGTAACGGTGACCACAATTCCTAGCAAGAGGGAACCAAGTAAATTGACGGTCATGGTTCCCCACGGAAAGCCATCGGACATCCATTCTCCGACGATATATCTGAGGGTAGCACCAATGGCACCTCCCAATCCGACCAAGGCGAGCATTCTGGGCTCCATGTAATTTGCAAAACGAGAGAAGCCTTCAATCCTAACCTCCGATTCGGACGTATATGGCGACTCTGAACTTCTTGACGGGTAACCCGGGCAAATTGTCGGAAGCTCAGGAATTACTTGGCTCCCTTGGATTCGAGGTTCAATCCTTCCAAATCGAGGGTCAACATCCAGACATCATTGAGCCCCAGAGTGACAGTCTGACCACGGTGGCGCTGGCTAAAATTGCTCAAGGAGTGGAATTATTGGCTGCAGAAGATCGTCTTAATGAGATGCTTTTGGTTGAGGATTCGGGGTTATTCATCGAAGCACTACCCGATTTTCCTGGGGTCTATTCATCGCACATTCTCAAATCGTTGGGCTGTGAGGGAATTCTGAAACTACTCGATGACGAACGCGGTGCAAGATTCATGACCGCAGCTGTACTTTGGACGGGTGAAGCTGTAGAGGTATTCATTGGAATTTGCGAAGGTCACATATCGACAGAAATACGTGGAGAGAGTGGCTTTGGATTCGATCCAATTTTCATACCACACGATGATGAGGATGAAAGGACATTTGCAGAGATGACAACTGAAGAAAAATCCTCTATGAGCCATCGAGCAAGGGCGCTACGTTCCTTGCATGATTATCTTGAGGGGACGGAGCCGAGCGTCGGCATCCCTAAGACAGACCCTTAACTGGCTGGTCTGGAGGCGAAGCGATGGTCACGTTCAAGCGACTGATGTTGTGGTTCGCTCTATTTACTGGTGTGTTGGCTTTCTTGGTCCTCGCCGGAAGCCTTGATCCGTTGCAGCAGATGATTTTCGGCGCTGCAATTTTACTTCTCATTATTTTCCTGATGGGGACCGGTGGAGGCCGCAAGGTTGAGCGTGTTCGGAAGCGTTCCGAGCAGGTCAAAATCGAAGCCGAAGAACCGAACGAAGAACTCCCTGCTCCCGTGCAGTCACAAGAAGAAGTATCCTCTCGTCGCGATGCCAAACTATCGCGTAGTCGAACAGGTGCTCCTGAACCAGAACCTGAGTCCGAAGAAGATGAAGAAATAACAGTCAGTCTTGCTGATGATGAAGTCGTTGTCAGTGTCATCGATGAAAATGTTCACGTGGCTGAGGAATATGTCGCGGAGATAGATGCTGAATCGATGGAAGAGGCAGATATTGAGTCCTTCATTGACGACCGACGAGATCGTCACGCGCTTATTCGTCGTCGAATTGAAGCTAGACGTCGTGAGCAGTTGGCTGAGATTCGCTCAGAAACAGCCAAGATTTACCAATCTGCAGATGATTCTGAAGACCTTCTCTCGTTGGTTGCATCGAATAATCACGGACTAACGGTTCACGAGGTTACCGATGGTCTCCCATCTGGTAGTCCCATCGGTGCAGTATTCGTTCGAATCGATGAAAGTCGCTTACTCAAGGTTCGAATTCCCATGGATCAGGGATTCATTGCCAGCACAGAACCTCTTCCAGAATTACTTCCACTACCTGATTTGGGTGATTTACCATTGCCTCCACCCCCTGCGGGCGATTTACCCATGCCGCCTCCTGCCTCAAGTTCCAAATTGGATGCTTTGAGGGAGGAAATCAACGAGTGATTTCCTTAACCATAGCATTGAGAAGGATGGCGCCTACGGCGCCATATGACCACCCTTCCTGAATCTGAAGTTTTGCAAATAGAAAATATCCCCGCAGAGGATTCGAGTCCTGCAGGGGGATTAATCTCAGTTTGGACCATTGCCCGTCCCGGTAAATTGAATGCCCTTAATGCAGAAGTTAATGCGGCCATCAAATCCGCTTGTAAGTGGGCAGAGAGTAATGATGATGTCCGCGTGATTGTCTTCACCGGTGCGCCGCCCGAGGCGCCACCTGAGGGGAAGCGAGCAAAACCAAATTCATTCGTTGCCGGAGCAGACATTTCTGAATTTGAAGGAATGTCTAGTGTCGAAATACGGCCAATTTTTGATGATAATGTATGGGAGTATGTTTGGAATTTGAGCAAGCCAACCATTGCAATGGTAGATGGTTTTGCATTGGGAGGTGGATCTGAAATCGCCCTTTCTTGTGATTTGCGAATCGCCACCGCTCGCTCAAACTTTGGTACTCCAGAGATCAATCTTGGACTGATTCCAGGTGGCGGCGGGACCCAGAGACTTTGTCGTCTTCTCGGCTATGGTCGTGCCATGGAAATGGTGATGTCTGGTGAAATGGTCAATGGAGAGGAAGCCTATCGTATCGGATTGGTCAACCATTTGGTCAATCCCGATGACCTGAAAACCAAGACCATGGAAATTGCACAAAATCTTGCAAGTAAATCTCCACATACCATCCGCGTGGCAAAAGCGGCTGTTCGAGCCGCTCTTGAGAATCCTTTCAGTGCAGGAATTCTCGCCGAGCGAGATCTATTCTGTGCCCTGTTTGACACGCAAGATATGGCGATTGGTGTCAAAGCATTCCTCAATCGGGACAAAGCGGAGTGGACCGGGGCTTAAGCATGACAAAAGAGGCACTTGTCGAGACTAAAGATCTCGGCAAAAGATTCGGGGATTTCGTTGCACTTCATCCATTGGATGTTGCAGTTAATGCTGGCGAATTCTTCGGAGTTTTTGGACCCAATGGTGCCGGGAAATCAACCTTCATCAAACTCCTGACAGGACAACTCAGTCCATCGATTGGTCACGCCAAAGTGTTAGGGACCAACGTTGCAAAGGATCCACAGAAGGTGAAAGCCAATGTCGGTATTGTACCCGAATCAGAGAGTCCACCATCTTACCTGACATGTGCAGAATATCTCGACTTTGTCTGTAGAATTCGTGGTGTTGACGATATCGATGGAAAGGTAAACCATTGGTTAGAATGGTTCGGTATCGAAGATAAACGTGAAACATTATGCAAAGACCTCTCGAAGGGACAGCGACAGAAAGTGATGCTTGCAGGAGCATTCATTCACGAACCAAGATTACTGTTTTTGGATGAACCCTTCGTTAACTTGGACCCCATCTATCAACGAAAATGCCGGGAATTGCTGATGGAACACATCGCACAGGGCGGTACGATCTTCCTATGCTCACACATTCTAGAAGTCGCAGAGAGGATGTGTACCCGAGTTGCAGTTATCGATCATGGACGAGTTCTTGCAGCGGGTACTCTAGATCAATTAAGACAGGATCCAGGTGAGGATTTGGAGGATATTTTCATTCGTTTAGTCGGCGCCTCAGTTGCTGAAATTGAGTCTCGAGAGCAATCATCAGAGGAGGAGTAATCCTGCAAACAAATTTGCGTGAACCACCTGGGTTCTCCAATTCCTTACGCTCAAATTTCATAATGATGTTCCGGGAAGAATGGCGGCAAAATGTTGACTTTGCTAAAAAGCGCCACATCATGATGTTCCCTGTCATGCTGGCACTGGTTTCCATGGTAGTAACGGTTGGTCTACGATTTTTGACCGGAGATGCAGGGATTGAATCAGCCTATGATACAATGAAAGCAGCTGAAGCTCAATCGGCAAAGGCATTCACATGGAACGAGCTCAAAATCGGCCTTCATTTGTCACTGTTCATGTTCAGTTTGGGCATGGGTTCGTTCGCATTTGTAGGTAGAAATATGGTCAGTCAAAGGGCCAGCGGTAAATCGTACCTTCTAGCCAGTCCTGCATTACTACCCCTTGAATTACCTCCAGTTTATCTTGCATACTATCTCAAAGAAGTGGCATTTTACCTGTGTCTAATTTTGACCCCGGTGGTTGGTGGTATGGCATTAGGGATTGTGTTTGGTACATGGACTGGAATTTCAGTTCCTCTTCTGTGGACCTCAATCCCTGTAGTGTTGAGTTGTATGCTAGTCACCATGATGCAAGGATTAGCACTCTCATTTTACGCGAGTGCAATCTGGTCACGTTCACGATTCGGTTCTTTTCTAATCCCCATTGTTGCCGTGATTGCGGGAGTTATCGTTGCCTTGGATTATGTGCCACTTGAATCTGCAATCAGTGGTTTGCATGTACAACTTCATCACGATCTCTTCGTGTTGCCCATCGCCGCCATCGCCTGGTTGGTAATCGCCACGGTTGGTGCCTACTTGGTGCCCGATGATTTTGAGGTACGAGTCACGACTCGGGCCGATTTATTCGTCCCAGTTCATAATCGACTTTTCTTCCTCGGTAACGGGCAGATGAGAACTCTGGTAGCCAAAGAAATTGCGGACGTCTGGCGTTCGGGAACGATGTTCAAAATGCTAGGTTCATATTGCGTTCCGCTACTATTTTTGTTGGCTTTGGCTTGGATGGCCGATTTTGCAACTAATGGCGATATGCCCATTCCAATCAATTTGTTATCTTATGCTCCGTTTTTGGGGTTCTTTGGTTTCAATTTCTACTCATGGCTGAACGCGGTCGATAGCCCCGATTTTCTGAATGGATTACCGGTGCGAGTTCCACAATTGTTACGTGCCAAAATCATCGTTTATTTCCTCATGACCACATGGATTTCAGTTCTCTTTCTCATCTTCATGGCTCATCTACTTGACCAATGGATTGGGTTACTTCCCGCCTTGCTGGTAATGTTTGCCAATTCGGTGTATATTGTTGCACTGAGTGGTTTACTAATGGGATTACGACCCAATAAAGCGATTTTTGATACACAAATCATGGCAATTTTTTGGGTGGCGACAGTACTTCCTTTGGTATCCCTTTTCCTCCTTTCCTTTACCCAAGGTGACATGTCGCTGTATGCTAATCAATTCGATCAAATCCAAACGGGTGGCTTCGATGCTGAATCGAGTATTTACACGGATGAGGCTGAAGTCTCTTTCCAAGGAATCGTGGCAATCTCTGTCGGTTTGTTGGTCCTCGCTGGTGCTTTCCTTCTGATGTTGGAAAGGCGCTGGGGTCGCGCTGCTTTCGAAAATTGATTCGGCTAAGCAGAATCTTGGGCACAACGTTAGGGAACCTATGGTTCCCTGCGGAATCTTATAGTGTGCTAGCGGTATCCACCACCAAGGGCAGGAGGTATCGAGAATGGCGCGGAGAGGAGACGGTGGCCGGCGACAACGCCAACGCCGCCAGCAAGTGCAATATGAGGAACTCGACAAATATCCGGTGATGCCACCGCACGCTTTCGCCCGAATTGTGCGTGATTTGCGTACTTTGAACATCATTTACCAAGTGATTGAGCCTCCATTGACGAAGAAAGAAGAGGAAGTTCGTTCTGAGATTATGGACATTTTCATCCAGGCATTGACCGCAGATATCGATGAAATTGATGCCAATCCGGAGTTATACCTTCGAGCGGCGATGGATCAAATCATCAAATCCTACCGACTGAAGGTGAACAAGAAATCTCGTTCAAAAATTTTCTACTATCTCAAGCGTGACCTCATCGGTTATGGAAGAATGGATGTTCTGATGAATGATGCCAACGTAGAAGACGTTAGTTTGGACGGAACCAACATTCCGATTTTCGCTTATCATCGAAAGTTTGAGTCCGTAGAAACAACCATTGCATGGCCCAACGATGTTGAATTAGAATCCTATGTAATCAAACTAGCACAGCGTTGTGGTAAGCACATTTCTGTAGCCGAACCTCTGTTGGATGCGACATTGATGGATGGTTCTCGTATTGTCATGAAGCTGGGTCGCGAGGTATCTACACGTGGTTCGACATTCTGTATCCGTAGGTTCCGCGAAGATCCGTTCAGTCCTTGTGATATCGTTGCTTTCCGTACAATGACCAGTTTGATGGTCGCTTACCTCTGGATTGCGTTCCAGAATGAAATTTCGATGCTGTTCGTAGGTGGTACTGCTTCTGGAAAGACAACGACATTGAACGCAATGTGTTTGTTCATTCCATGGCAAATGAAGATTGTCAGTATCGAATCAACTCGTGAGGTAAACATCCCTCAACCTAACTGGATTCCTGGTTTGACTCGACAAGGTTTCGGTGGTGAATCGAGTGAAGGTGAAATCGGTGAGTTCGAGTTGTTGAAAGCAGCGTTGCGTGAGCGACCTGAATACATCATTGTGGGTGAAATCCGTGGTGCTGAAGCCTATGTTCTGTTCCAAGCGATGGCTACGGGTCACTGTTCATACTCCACAGTTCACGCAGATTCGGTCCCCAGCCTAGTTCACCGTCTGGAGAACAAACCGATTGATATCCCACGTGTTCTACTCCCTGCATTGGAAGCTGTAGCGATTCAGATTCAAACTCGAATCAACGGACGACGTGTACGTCGAACCAAGCAATTGGTTGAGATTGTCGGTGTGGATCCTCACAGTCAAGAAGTGATTACGAATGAAGTGTTCAAGTGGGATCCTGCTCGTGATGACTTTGACTTCTCGGGCAAGTCCTATGTTTTGGAGAAAATCATGGTCAAGATTAATTTCAGTCAGGAAAAGATGCGGCAAGAGTTACGGACTCGAAAGCGTATTCTTGATTGGATGGTGCTTAACGACATCCGAAAATCAGACCAAGTTGCTCAAATCATTACCGAATATTATGTCCGTCCAAACGATGTACTGGCTCGAGTAGACGGACTGCGCTAATATTGAACGAACGGTGGTTTACTGAGAGGCGTAATTATGGCGAAGAAGCAGGACACAGGACCTCTGTTTGAGGGAATGGTCCTTACTGAATGGCAGAAATTCTCTAACGCCATTTTCGGTGGATTCTATCGCAAAGGTGCGCGCAACGACAAGGAATTGATGAAAACACTGGCTCAGGCAGATATTCGAGTTATGCCAGAAGTGTACAAAGCAACTACGTTGATGTCTGCAATCATGACTGCTATCGGTTGCTTTGGCTTGCTGGCTCTGATTTTTGCACCAGGATTTGGAGCGGTTGCATTCTATGAAAATCAGCAAACCGCAGAGAGTGTAGATCCCTGTATTATCTGGGCTTTCGAAAACAAAGAACTCGTCGATCCAACATTGGGTTGGTCGAGTGACGGATATGATTACGGTGGTTGTCCATTCTATCAAACCAAAACCTTGGGCTTTACAGCCCAGGCGATAATCGTCATTTTCTTCGGTATTCTCCTGCCTTATGGTGCGTTCAAATATTTCTCTAACACAGCTATGCGAGAAAAGACTGCACGCGGAGAGCGCTTGGAGAAATTCCTTCCGTATGCAGCATCCTATACTGCGGCGATGTCAGCCGCAAACGCAACGCCGATGAAAATTTTCAAATCGCTGGCAGCAAACGAGGAAATCTATGGTGAAATTGCGTATGATTCTGCCATGATTTACCGTGATATCACCCTGTTGGGAATGGACCTGATTACTGCAATTAAACACGCTGTCGATCGAGCAGCATCTCCTTGGGCTACCGAGTTTTTCCAAGGAATGGTGGGCACCCTCTCCAGTGGTGGTAACCTCAAGCTGTACTTCCTGAATCGTGCCGAGCACTACATGCGCGAAAATCGAATTCGTTTGACAGAATTCCTTGAAACACTTGGGCTGATGGCCGAATCCTATGTTGTGGTCGCTGTGGCGATGCCTCTGTTCCTCATCGTGATGCTCGTCATTATGTTCTGGGTATCTGGAGCAGGTAGCCAAATCAGTGAAGGAATGGTTTACGGAATCGTCATGGGAGTTCTCCCCATGATTCACATCGCCTACTCCGGTTTGGTTTGGTTGATGAGTGAAGAACAAAAAATGTGAGCGGAGGTGAGAGAAATGGCACGTAAGAAGGAAAAGATTCGCGTCAGTCTTGAACTTCCAAAGGACGACAAAACACAGTCGAATTTTATCGCCATTCTGATGGTTGGTATGTTGCTTGGAATCAGTTGTCTGGGATTCTGGATTACCAACGCAGATTTAGTCTTCAAACCCGCGAATGGAAATCCGATGTTCCTGAATTTAGCATGTCCCGATTCATTTGATCCGATGGATCCATCCGGTCCGACCTATTATGACAATCAGACCTGCTTTTTGACCAAAGAATCGCCTAAGGAAGAAGTTTGGGAAGAGTCTTGGCCTAGAGTCAGCCCTCCTGGCCTAGCGAAATCATTCCAAGTCCCCGGGATGAGTAATTCTCAATTGATTCAAGATGGGCAATTACAAGCGCATCCGTTACAACCGATGACAGTGACTGTTTCGGCGGATGCGTACCAGAATTACGAATTCCAAGTAAAAATTTACCACTATGCAATCGGTTCTCAGCAGAGAAATGAGATTTTATCGATGACCTGCTATGCTAATGCTGGTGACTGTATTCAATCAATCCCGAATGCAGAACCCGGTGGAGAATACCAGTTCTGGCTGATATTCCCACCGCCTCCAGATGGGGATAGTTCTACCATCCTCAACAAGGTTGATTTCAAAATCGCCGTCGATTCATGGGATGGCATTCCTGGAAATATGAACAATAAGTCGCTTTGGCTTGGTCCCGAAGTTAACCTCGGTCCGCTGAGTATGCGACCAACCATGTTCGTCAATTTCTTTGGATTGGGATTCTTGTTGATGGTCTATCCAGCCGCACTGTATTCTGATCGACAGATGCGGAAAATCGAAGCAGTTGAGGACAAATTCCCAGACTTCTTGAGAGATTTGGCAGAATACTGGAAAGGTGGTCTATCGATGACCCTAGCAGTGAGAACGCTGGCCAATTCCGAATATGGGGCTCTGAATCCTGAAATCAAGAAGATGTCTGATCAATTATCGTGGGGTATTGCGTTTGGAGATGTTCTTGAGATGTTCGCAGAGCGTGTTGGAACTCCACTGGTGCTTCGAGCGGTCAGTCTGGTCACCGAAGCCAACAAAGCGGGTGGAAAAATTTCTGATATTCTGGTCACAGCGGCCAACGACAGTCGTGAAATTCAATTCCTGAAGGGTGAACGTGCTAGAGCAATCGGTTCCTATATCGCCGTGATTTGGGTTTCGTTCATGGTGTTCATTGGTGTTATTGTCGTTCTATCGAACGTGTTTATTCCAGCGATTGCAAGTAGCAATAGCGGAGGAGAAAGTGAGACAATCGGAAACATGCAAATCAATGCTGTAGATCCACTGTTCTTCCTTGTAGTGTTCTTCTATGGTGTGAATGCGCAAGCCATGGGCAATGGTGCGATGGCTGGAATCATGGCAACTGGTCGTCTTTCCACAGGAATGAAACACGCTGGTATGATGATGATTATCTGTTTGGTTCTGTTCAATATTGCTGCCTTCTCCCCGAGTCTGATAGGCGTACCTCAGTCTGTTGGATTGAGTCCTGACATTGGCTTTATTCCGATTACAGGAGGATGACGGGGTTGCCTCGACGTGAAAGAACGGACGAATCAGCTCAGGTTCATATTCTTGAGATGCTTACCCTGTTTTGGTTATTTTTCATGACTGCAACCTTCATCTTACAACTGAAGGTCCCAGATCCGACATCCCCAGCCAGTGATGGCATTCTCGATTTGGCTGCAGAGGATGTTTATGACAGTCTAGCCGGTGCCTCAGCATTGGATGATGCAAATTACTCGTCAAGACTCGCAGAGATGCTTGCAACCGAGGAAAACGATGTCACTTGTCAGACCATGTTGGATACATTATCCGCTTCAATTCGAGGGAATTGTTGGTTGGCAGTCGATGCGGGTCCTTTGGAATCTCATGGTGTGACATCTCAACCCGAGGGTCGCTCACTGACCATTCACCATTTGGTCCATGAGGGCGGACATGTTTGGACGGTCAGTATCCAAGTGTGGCATACTGGAGGTGGTGCTTAATGCGTCGAATCCTTGCCAAAGATGAAACCGGTCAAATGTTGTTGATGACGGGTCTCATCCTCATGTTTGCATTGTTGACCATGTCACTGAATACCGTTCGTACCGCCAGTTTGGGTGAACCTTACGATGCTCAGGAGGACGCGGTACTGGATACTAGCGCAGAGACATTGGCAGCTTGGCAACCCCTGATGGAAAATCGTTCTGCAGATCTTTTTGCTGCAGGATATAATGAGACAGAATCATCCCAAGCAGCAGCGAATTCGGTCGCAGATGATTTGATGCGCCATGGTGAAGCACGGGGGGTGGAAATCATTCTGTCTGACATTACTGTCTCAGGAGAAGGTAGTTCACGTGTGGTCACAGCGAGTGCTGGAATTGCTGACAGCCATGCTCGTTTGCAAGTTACGTTGGAAGCAACAATACACTTCTCTTGAGATGCAGTCTCAAACTACCTACGAGATGGAACCCATCGTTAACCACACATATGCATTCGTAGCGAGAATAATCAAAACAACAATTTCGACGAAAATTCCATCTTTGCCAAATCTCCTTTTGTCTTTGATTGATATAATCAAACCTGTAAATGCAATCGGCGTACCAATCATTACGAGAAAGAAAATACAACCAATCATAGAAAGATCAATCAAGCCTAAAGGCCCAAGGATGAAAATATTGAACGAAAAAAGCAATCCAATTGATGCTATTTTCCACCCACGTCGTGAGTATTCTAGACTTACTTCAGGAATCTCTTCGGACATGGTGTTCGATGGTCAGCAATCTATTCAATCATATTGGCTGCATTATCACTGCCACGCGTTTAGCGTCGTACTGCTGCATACCAAGCTTCATTCAGCCACTGGCGAATCATACTGACTCCATCTTGATGTAATCGTGTATCCACTACCTTCCATTCAGCGCCCGAACCTCGTTCTTCAATGGCCTTTTGAATCGAACGAATTCGGTCAAAACCAATTCGATATCTTTCAGCCCCACGCCAAGTATTGGCTTCCCTCGCTTCGATCCTTTCTCGATGGGTATTCTCATCCTCAACCTTGACGACAACACCGACCGCTGCACCTCCCGCTGTTTCCCAAGCATTGAGTAACCGCCGTGAAGGAATGACGTGAACTCCTTCAAGAACCAAGTCAACGCCTTGTTGACGAGCCCGCTCTACCACAGCTTCGATTCCGGGTTGTACTGCTTCTGCAGCATCTTCCCAGTCACTGGATGCATCACCAACCTCACCACGACCATATGAAGAGCGAATCAGCGCGGGGTCAGGGGATGGAACCGTCGCACGCATCACTTCACGAATGGTATCCGATGAAGCAATTCTGGCCAATCCCATTTCATGTGCCAGTGCCTTAGCGAGGGTAGTTTTTCCAGCCCCTGTTGCCCCCGAAATCAACACGAGGCGGGGGATGCTTTCACCTTCGGCCATATCACTCCCTCCTCAAAGACGGTTTTTGACCGTGGCGACGATTCATTCGACTGGACGTTGAATGGATTTGATTTCAAGGAACTCCTCTAGACCATGAAGTCCCAACTCTCGACCATTACCTGACATCTTGTAACCACCAAAGGGTGCACTGATGTTGAAGGGGCCTCCATTGACGCTGACTTGGCCGGTTCGCATCCCACGTGCAAAGGACATGGCTCGCTCTTCATCAGCAGACCAAACCCCTCCTGAAAGGCCGTAAATTGAGTCATTGGCCAATGCTAGAGCTTCATCCTCTGTGTCATATGTTGCTATGACGAGGACCGGACCGAAAATTTCCTCTTGCCAAATGGTCATGTCGGGTGTGACCTCAGAAAACACGGTCGGTTTGACAAAGAACCCTGTTTCCAAACCTTCTGGCATGCCCATACCACCAACAATTAGTTTCGCCCCCTCATCTATTCCAGATTGGATGTACTCGGATACACTTGCCTGCTGTCTAGCACTGACCATGGGTCCACATCGGGTTGTCTCTTCCAGAGGGTCGCCCGCGGTATATCGCGCAATTCGACTTGCGATGACTTCGCAGACTTCTTCATTCATGGATTTAGGTATAATCAATCGTGTCAGAGCTGAACATGTCTGGCCCGAATTCTGGTAGCAAGCTCCAATCGCCATTTTACCAACCAGTTGAGGATCAGCATCATCCAGTGCCACATTGGCACTTTTGCCTCCCAATTCGAGTGTGACACGCTTCACAGATGGCGCTGCGGCTTGACTGACACGTACACCAGCACCCGTTGAACCGGTGAATGAGACCATGTCCACATCGGGGTGTGAAGACATGTATTCTCCAACTTCTGAACCATGCCCACTGACAAGGTTGAACACACCGGCCGGCAATCCGATTTCATCGAGCAAATCTGCTAGGATGAATGCATTGAGTGGTGCTTCTTTACTGGGCTTTAGCACCATGGTACACCCTGCCGCCAATGCTGGGGCAACCTTACCGATGATTTGGTGCAAGGGGAAGTTCCATGGAGTGATGAATGCACATACACCGATGGGCTCCTTGACAATCAAAGAATTTCGAACCTCATGCTCCCATTCGAATGATTCGAGCATCTTAGCATACGAGCGAGTTACCACCCGCGGGGTTCCGACCATGGCCATGCGACTGTATCCGATTGGTGTACCTACTTCTGCGGTGATGGTTTGTGCCAATTCCTCAGTGTTTTCTTTTATCGCCGCTGATAGTTTGTTCAAAATTTCAATTCGTTGTTCAATTGTACTGGATGACCAGGCAGTAAACGCATCTCGTGCCGCAGTAACTGCAGCATCAACATCCGCTTGACTTCCAACTGGAACCGAACCAATCGTTTCTTCAGTTGCCGGATTGACAACCTCAATCATTCCATCGCCATTGGCCCCAACCCATTCGCCATTGATGTACAGAGAGTCACGTCGCATCATGTATGGCCGATTCATTCTCAACTTATCACCTTCATGGAATTCAATAGTGAGAACCTCGACCGACCTTCATGGCCCTAGATGTTGAGTACCGAGGCTCTGTTGCAATTGCCACCCTTTCTGCCGAAGCAGCACGTAATGCATTCAGCAGTGATTCGATGCAAGGGATTTCTGATACTCTTAATCAACTGATGGATGATGTAAATGTGAAGAGTATCGTCATTACGGGAACGGGGAAATTCTTCTGCGCAGGTGCAGACATCGAAGAGTTCCAACGTTGTATCGAAGAGGGTAGAATTGGTCCGCTTGTAGATAACTTGACCAGTATTTTACATCCCTTGCAAGTACGTATGCGAACAGACCCCACGGTTCTGATTGCCGCAATGAACGGGGCAGCTGCTGGCGGAGGTCTGGGTCTTGCTCTGGCTTGCGATGCTAGAATTGCCGCTCCTGAGGCTAAACTCGCAGCTGCTTTCTTCAAACTCGGTCTGTCACCAGATGGGGGTACAACTTGGCTGCTACCTCGTTTGGTTGGTAATCAAGTCACGCGCCGTTTCTTCTTTAATGATGAAATTTGGAATGGGGAAGAGGCTCTAGAGAAAGGTGCAGTTGATACAGTCGTAGCGATGGATGAGTTGATCGATACAGCGGTTGAGTGGGCCGAAAATTGGGGTAAATGGTCACAACTCAGTCGAAGTGGAACCAAGCAATTGTTGGATGCATCCACCTCCACATTTTTCCAAACCCAACTTGAGTTTGAGCAAGCACTCATCATTGCAGCCAGCCAAACCAAGGAGTTTGAGGAAGGTGTTACTGCCTTCTTAGAAAAGAGAGATCCCAATTTTGATTGAGGGGTTAGATGCCAACTCGATTGATTGTCATGCGGCACGCCGATAGCAGTTGGCCACCAAGTGTCGCTTTAGATCACGACCGACCTCTAAGTGAACAGGGACGACTTGAGGCTCCGAGGATGTTTCAGGCATTACTTCAACGTCATTGGCAACCTGATCTCGCTCTAATTTCAAGCTCAGTACGTACACAGGAAACATTCTCATTTTTGATGGAAGTTGAATCTGAAATCCGCACAGAAATTTATCATGCCGATTTAGAGACTCTATTACCAATTGCGACCGGAATCAATGAAGACAAAACAACCCTGATTCTCGGTCACAATCCTGGTTGTGAAATGCTTGTGGCTACCCTATGTGGGGAATTTCATCCCATGCCACCTGCGACTTGTGCCATGTTTACCAAGACAGGCCTATCATGGACACTTGAGTCAGTTTTGCGACCCAATGAAATCGATTAGAGTTCACGCTCAATTTTACCATTGTCGGACCATTCGTAGAATCCCTTTCCAGTTTTTTTGCCCAATTCTCCAGCCTCTACCAACTTATTGAGTAGGGGGTGGGGTTTGTACGATTCATCATCGAATGCTTCAGCCAAGTTGTTGAGAATATCTCTGCGAACATCCAAACCTACCAAGTCGGTAAGTTCCAACGGTCCCATGGGGTGCTTGTAACCCAGTCGCATTGCTGTATCTATGTCCGCTGCACTTGCCACTCCATCAGCGAGCATCCTTATGGCTTCATTTCCAAGAACAACCCCGAGTCGACTGGTGGCGAAACCTGGAACATCATTAACCAGAATGCACGTTTTTCCCATTGCTTTGCCGACTTCGCGCGCGATGTCGATTGTAGAATCTGCGACTGTATCATGTCGTACCAATTCGAGGAGTTTCATAATCGGAACTGGATTGAAAAAATGCATTCCGATCACTCTTTCAGGTCGCTGAGTCGCATTGGCAATTTCTGAAATTTTTAATCCGGAGGTATTCGTTCCCAGAACTGCATTATCTGGTGCCATTCGATCTAAATCGGCAAAAATTCGCTGCTTTAGTTCAAGGATTTCTGGCACAGCCTCGATGACCAAATCAACCCCATTGACAGCATCTTCCAACTCACTGAAAGGTGTTAGATTTTGGCTCCAAGTTTGCTTCTGTTCGACAGTCGTTTTTCCTCTTTCTATTCCCTTCTCCCAAAATGAATCAATACGGTTCATGCCCGCATCTAGGCCTTCAGGAAATGCATCAAAAAGTCGAGTGTTCCAGCCTGCTTGTGCACAAACTTGGGCAATCCCTGAACCCAT
>MDTG01369387.1_pt1 | contig 15885 bp, 14 predicted proteins | sample 811421 | NCBI WGS metagenome assembly MDTG01 (sample SAMN05326645, study PRJNA326480) | marine metagenome | isolation source: seawater | place: Pacific Ocean: South East | collected 2011 | reverse complement strand
GAAATACTTTTACCTTAGGTTTTTTATCAAATTTCAGAGCACAAAAAGATTTTTTTAGTTTTTTGAAATCTCTTGAAATTTTAAAGAACAAAAAAGTTCACTTCAAATGTTATATGGCTGGTCAATATGTGAATAAAAAAAATAAATCATTACAGAATTTAATTGTGGATTTTAATCTAACAAATGAAATTACTCTCTTAGGTGAGTTAGGTAATACAAAACCTTTTTTTAAAAGAATTGATTATCTTGTTTCATCTTCTAGCTTTGGTGAAAGTTTCCCTAATGTAATCGCTGAGTCCATGTTACAAGGAATACCTTGTATATGCACAAATGTTGGAGATGCTAAAAGAATAATTTCTGGCTTAGGATGGATTAGTGACCCATCAAACCCTGAAAAGTTATCAAAAAATATATTAAGAGCCAAGAAATATAAAGAGAAAAACAAAAATAATTATATTGAATTAAAAAAAAAAGTTAGAAAAAAAATAATTAATAAATATCACATTAATTTTATGTACAATAAATATTCAAAAGTTTGGAAAGAAATAATAAAGTAAAATGATACGAAATATAATTTATGATTTGGATGGAACAATAATAAATTCATCCAAAGATATAATAAGCTCATTCAATTATGCTTTTAAAGTTAACAATTTGAAAATAAAAATAAATAGGAATTTTTTTCTAAATAATGCAAATTTAGGGTCTAAATTTTTTATAAAGAAAGCGATTAAAGGAAATAAAACTAATATTTCAAAATTACAAGATGATTTTCAAAAACATTATGACTCAACTTTTTATAAAAATTCAAGTTTAAAAAAAGATATTAGAAAATTTTTAAAATTTACAAAAAAAAAAAATTTAATAAACATTTTATGTACAAATAAGAAAGAGAAAACAGCGATTAAAATTTTAAGAAAATACAAGATTTATAATCATTTTAAATTTATTGTTGGATACGATACATTTAAAGAAAAAAAACCAGAATTAAAATTTGTAAAGAAAATTTTTAAAAAATTCAAATTAAAGAATTTTAATACAATCATGATTGGTGATACTGAAATAGATTCTATGCTATCAATGAGAGCAAAGATTAAATTTTTTTTAGCAGAAAAAGGTTATACAAATAAAAAAAACTTTTCTTATTATTTTAAATTTAAAAATTTTGATCAAGTTAAAAATAAAATTAATGAAGAATTATAAGTTACTATTTATAAGCTCAAAAGCTATTACCCAAAACACCTTTTTTGATAGCTTTATAAAAAATACTAACTTTGATTTAACTTTAGGTTGTTCTGATATTTCAAATTTAAAATATAAAAAAAAAAAAATTCAATTCAATTTTTCCAGTCGTATTTTTCATTTGATAAATCCGATTAAATTTTTTTTAGAATTATTTTCAATTCGAAAATTAATTAATGGCAAATTTGATTTAGTTATAATAAATAATCCACTTGCCAGTTTTTATACAAGATTAGCTTTAATTTTATCTAATCAAAAAATAATGTATTTTGTTCATGGATATCGTTTTCATTCTAGTGAAAGGAATTTTAAAAATTTTATATTTTATTATGTCGAAAGATTTTTATCTAAAAACACTAATTATTATATTAATATAAATAAAGAAGATTATTTTATTACTAGTAAATATTTCAAAAAAAAAAAAAATGAAATTTTAAAATTACCCAGTGTAGGTGTTGATTTAAATAAGTTAAAAAAATATAAAAATAAAAGTAAAAATAAAAAATTTATAATTGGCGTAATAGCAGCATACAGGGACGACAAAGGATATATTGAACTAATTAAAATTTCAGAATTTCTTCAAAAAAACAAACTAAATGTACAAATAAATTGTTATGGTTATGATGATTCAAGAAAATATCAAAAAATTATAAATAAAAAAAAATTAAAAAATATTTTTCTTAATCCCTTTAAAAATAATATTTATCATATATTTAAAAAGTTTGATATATTGTGTCATTTAAGTAAAAGAGAAGGCCTACCTATTTCGATATTAGAGTCATTATGTTTAGGAGTTCCAGTTATCTGTTTTGACATAAGAGGTAACAAAGATTTAATTAAAAATAATTTTAATGGTTTTTTAATTAAACCATATGATATGTTATCCTTTCAAAACAAAATTTATGCATTAATAACAGAAAAAAATTATATTAAAGTTGTTAAAAAAAATACCAAGGCAAGCATTACTTTGAAACATGAAAAAGATAATGTAAATAAAGAGTTAAACAAATTTATTATTGATGCATGCAAAAATTGATTGCTGTAAGATTATTTGAATAAATTAAAACTTATTTCTAAAAATTACTTTGTATTTAATCAATCATAATGTAAGTATTTCTTAATGCATATTAAGTTTACTTGGATTGTTCTAGTTAGCTATTTATTAACTGTGGATGCAAATGCATATATAGATCCTGGAACTGGAACGATAATAATCCAAGCAATTGTTGGTGCTATAGCAGCTGGAGCTGTAACAATAAAAATCTATTGGTATAAATTAAAATCTTTTTTTGTAAAAAAAAAAAATAAAGATTTAGAAAAATAATTTATTTCAATAAGTTATATCAAATTAGATTTTCTTAATGTTATATTTATATTTATATTTTTAATATTTTTTTAAATGAAGCAAATTGATGAATTTAAAAATCTGAGTAATTTTTTAAGAGAGGTAAAATTATTTATTTCTTCATTTAGCATTATAACTGGTTTAAAAAATATTAAACCAAAATTTGTATTTTTTTCAGAAAATAAATCTTACCAAAAATATTTAAAGCCAATAATTGAAATACTTTTATCAAAATATCCATATCAAATTTATTACTTTAGCATACAAAAAGACGATACAATTGAGAATAAAAGGATCAAAAATTTTTTTGTTAATCCTTTTTTGTTAAAATTTTTTTTTAACAACGTTAAAGCTGAAAATATGTTTTTGACTTTGACAGATTTAGGAAATCATTTTATTAAAAAGACAAAAAATATTGAAAAATATATTTATTATTTCCACTCACCAATTAGTACAATCAAAAGCTATACGCCAAAAGCTTTTGATAATTACGATATTATTATGTGTAATGGTAAATTTCAAATTAATGAAATAGAAACAAGAGAAAAATTAAAAAATCTACCAAAAAAAAAACTAATTCCAACAGGGTATTTTTATTTTGACTATTTAATTGAAAATTCTAAATATTATATTGAATGTGAAGAAATACTAATAGCACCATCTTGGAATAAAAATGAGAAAAATTTAATTAATGAAAATTTTATAGATTTAATAGATTCTTTACTTAAAAAAAATTATAAAGTTATTTTTAGACCTCATCCAGAACATTTTAAAAGATCAAAGAAAATTTTAAAAATTATAAAAAATAAATTTTTATTAAAAAATTTTAAGTTTGATAATGATTTCAATAACATTAAATCAATGCAAAAAGCCAAATGTTTAATTACAGATAATTCAGGAATAGCAATTGAATATTTAGTAGCATTCAAAAAACCTGTACTATATCTTGACGAACTAGATAAAGTTCATAATCCAGAACTTAAGGATTATGTAGGCTTTAAAACAATAGACCAAACAATTAAAGAAAATTTTGGATATTTATTTAATAAATCAGATTTTTCTGAAATTGATACTATAATAAATAATTCAGAATTAAATTTTAAGAAAAAATTACCAGCACTAAATGCTTTGATTAATGAAAATTATTTCAATTTTGGTCAGACAAAAAAATTTTTATCTTTAAATTTTGATAAGTTTTTTTAGCAAATTTATTTCTGCAAAGAATAAGATCTATTTTTAAAAAGAGGAATTCCATCATCTTTTCCTCCTTTAATAATACCGTTATTGACGTTTACACCTCCTACTTTAGTATTAAATCGGTCAAAAAACTTTCTTTCAATTTTCAATTCGTTAAATAGATTTTTGTTATTTGTAATATTAGCTAATATTGTAGGAAAAATATCTTGAATTATTTCTATGTTATGCTGAACATATGGTATGTCCTTAGGCCAATAAATACTCAAAAATGCGCCATATCTATCTTGTATATCATACCTATCAATTTCATTTTTATTATAATTCCTCAATTCTCTACAATTTTTTGTTAAGTAAGGTCCGTGGTCGCTTAAGATAACTATTATAGAGTTTGGGTCATTATTCATTAAATTTATAACATCATTTTTCATTTCTAAGTTTGCTTTATTTATTCTTTCAAAATAAAGATCTTTTTCATTTTTTCTGCATTTGCCCGAATTTTGTGAGTGTCCAGGATAACTATTGTGAGTGTAAAATAGAGTTTTTTCTTTATCTGAGCTTAAATATTTATTTTTTAATTCAAGGTATTTTTTATATTCAAAATTATCATCAAAGATATCGAATCTAAACTCACCTTCAAAAATAGCCTTTGTTAAAGTTTTGCCCCCCATTTTAGTAACATCTCCTTCAGGATAGTATTCGTCCCATTTAATTGGTGATGAGCCAAAAAAATGTGGTGATTTAAATAAACCAATTGTTTTATATCCATTAGCTTTAAATATATTTAGACCAAATGAGTTACCTGAAATATAATGTCTACCATGTTGAGAAAGCTCTCCTTTTATTTCTAGAATTCTTGAGGTAGAGGCTATAGATAATCCACCATTTGAATATATCCCTTTGTAAACATTAAAACCATTTTTTTTTAAAAATTTTAAATGTTTAGTATTATCAAATCCATAATAATTAAGAGTTTCTGAATCAGCATAAGACTCATAAACAAGTATATTAATATTTTTTTTATGAATAATGTTGTTATTTTTGTTATTTATAAATTTTAAAAGTCTTTCGGTTTGATTAACGTTTACAGGATTTTCTGAAGAATAATTTAAAAAATTTAATGATATTCCAGTTATAATAAAAAAAACGACAACTACGTAGGATATTTTTTTATTAAATGAATAAATTAAATATAAAATTAAGAATGAAATAATTAAATAAATTCCCTGAGTTAAAAACTGACTATTAAAGATATGATTTGTTTGATTGTTTGTTATCTTAGCCATGGTCAAAATTGTAAATGATAATGCAATTCCTGAGATCATTAGAATTTTAAATGATGCAAAATAACTAAAAAGTATTGGTAAAATAAAACTAAAATTTAATGTAAAAATTAAAGTTATTATAATTAAATATAGAAAACTAATTTGGTCAAGATATTCAATATTTATAATAGCAAAATCTAGAACTGGTGACATTGGAAGTGCTAAAAGAATTAAGTCTTTTAAATTGGGTAATTCAATTTTTTTTTTAAATTTAAAATTTTTATTAAAGATCCAAAAAACTAAAAATATTACCCCCAATATTAAAGAAACTAAACCAACAATTTTAGATCCCCTTAACAAAAATTTTGTAGTTACACCTTCTGGAATAATAAAACTAAGCAACATCATACTTAATAAAGTTAGAATTCCAGCTACTAATAGATCTAAAAGAAATTGAGTATAATTTTTCATTTTTAAAATTATTACTTAAAAAATTTTTAACTATATTATTTTTAAGTTAAACTTATATAATATTAAAAAATAAAATTTAAACTAAATTATGTCTGATTTAATCGGTTTTGTATCAATAGCTCTAGTATGTTTATTTACAAGTTACCTAGTACTAGTTCGGGGGCCAGAAATTTTTAAAATTTTTTTAACTGGATTAGTTATACGAGTAATAGTTTTACTTCTTGGCCATTATATTGTTGCATTACCTGATACTTCTGCTGATGCAGATTCCTTTGAAGTGGATGCATGGAATATAGCACAAAATGGTTTTATAAACCTACTAGATCATTATCCAGGAATTCAAAATTCTTTTTACAGCTGGATGATCTCAATACCTTATTCCTTGTTTGGAAGAAGTGTATTAATGGCACAATCTATCAGTTTATTATTTGGACTTGGTTGTATTTTTTTTGGCTGGAAAATTGCAAATACACTTTGGGACAAGTATATTGCTAAAAAGGTCGCTTGGACTATAGCTTTATTCCCTTCTTTAATATTATACTCAGTTATAACAATGAAAGAGGTATTTGTTTGTTTTTTTCTTTTATTAGCTATTAATTATGCAATTCTCTGGACGAGAACTAATAATATTAAATATGTTTTATTATCACTACTTGGCTTTTTAGGTGCCACGTTTTTTCATGGCGCAATGATTGCTGGAGCTATAATTTTTTTAATTATTGTTGGTTTATATAATTTAAAAAAATTATTCATATTATTAAAAAATTTCAGAATAAGTTTTAATACCATTCTTCCAATATTATTAATAATACTTGGATCAGTATTTATTTTTACAAATCAAGTAAAAATTCCAAAACTAGGAGAAATAAATAGACTACTTGACCCAAATTTTTTTAATGTCAAAACAATCGTTTCTACAAAAGGTGAAGCTTCTTTTCCACAGTGGACAACAGCCAAATCATTTGGTGAACTATTATACAAAGTGCCTATAAGATCTGTATATTTTACTTTTTCGCCATTCCCATGGGATGTTAAAAAAAATGTTCATATAATAGGTTTTTTGGATAGTTTATTATACTTCTATTTAGTTTTTCTCATATATCGCAATAGAGAAGTTATTTGGAAAGACCCTGCTTTGAGAATTATATTAATAATCTTGTTATTTTATCTTATTATATTTGGTATAGGAGTTGGAAATTTTGGAACAGGTATAAGACATAGGTCAAAATTTGTAGTTTTATTTATATTGCTAGCCGCACCTTTATTAAAAAAATTTGTTTTAAAAAAAAATAGAATTTATAGGAGCTAAGGGTAGATTGATAAAGATTTCTTCAAAAACCGTTTAATATAGGTATATAATAAAGATTAAATCTAATCTTATTATTTTAAGTGCACTCAAAAATAAAAAATTCAAACTTAGTTTTTAGAAAATTAAAAATTTCAGATTACTATCAATTTCAAAAGTTATTTTTAATGTGTTTTAGCAAAAAAGTAAGTTTTGATTTTTACAAATGGAGATATTTTAGTAGTGGAATTTCTTGTTGTTATGGAGTATTTAAATCTTCTAAATTAATCGCAAACGTGGGATTAGTTGAAATTAAATTAAATAACAAAAAAAAAGAGAAAATTTTTTCGAGACATTCCAGTATGGTTCTCGAGAAATATAGAGGAATTGGAATATTTTCAGATCTTTTAAAAAAAGTAAAAAAAAAAATTTCAACAAAAGTTCGTTTAATAGCTATGTGGCCAAATAAAAAAAATTTTGCTAGTTTTGGCATATCTAAAAAAAATATTATTAAAAAAAAATATTACTTATATAAAAATTCAACAAATTTATCACAATCTAAAGAAATTCAAAATTTAAATATAAACAAATTAATAGAATTTAAAAAATTTATTATTAATACAGATAATTTATTTTATAAAAATTTTTTATATTTTAAAAAAAGATATCTATATTACAGAAAAAATGATTATTTTATAAATCAGTTTGAATTTAAAAAATTTACAAGCTTTTTCATTCTAAAACGTAATATTGACAATAATGGTAAAAATTTTGTAATTTTGGAACATTTTGGTGCAAAGGAAATTTATTTAAATCATCTTTCTTACTTGATTAAAAATCAAAACAAATTAGTTTTTTTATCGAAAAAAAGAATTAATAAATCAAATTGTAAATTGGTTGACTCAATAAATTTTCATATTGGCATAATAAAAAATTTAAATTTAAAAAATAAAAATATTGTAAACACTAGAGAGATTTATCTTGGAGATACAGATATTTTTATAACATCTTGAGAACTTAAGTAATGTTTTTTTTAATTGAATAAAGTAAATGATAAATAATAAAATAAGAGTTTTTGATATATTAATTTCAACTCTCTCACTATTAATTTTATTTCCTCTTTTGGTTTTAATTTCATTCTTAATAATAATTTCTTATGGACCACCAATTATTTATAAGCAACAGAGAGTAGGTTATAAGGGCAAAAAATTTATTATTTTTAAGTTTAGAACTATGATTAATAATATTTCATCTGATGACAACTTAAGACTAACGTATTTTGGAAAATTTTTAAGAAAAACAAGTTTAGATGAATTGCCACAATTTTTTAATGTATTGATTAAAGATATGTCAATTGTAGGACCACGACCTTTACCAGAAAATATTGAAAATAAAATTGATATATTATTGAGAAAAAAAAGAAGGCAGATTTTACCTGGTATAACCGGAATGTCACAAATAAATTATTCAGGTAAAAAAAGAAAATTGTCCAATAAAATTTTTTTAGATATACAGTTTATTAACAATTATAACTTATTTAATTATTTTAAAATATTATCAAAAACACCTTATGTTCTCTTAGTTAGATTATTTAAAAATAAGTCATCTATAATTAAATAATTTTTTTTATTTATAATAAAATATTAATTAAGAGCCTAAAATCTAAATTTTTTATAATAATCTAGTTAATTTTTAATTTTTGTCATAAATCTGTTTGATAACATTATATAATTCTGTAATTATTTATATTTATTCATGAAGAAAAAAATTTTAATACTGTCCCCTCACGCTGACGATGAAATACTTGGATGTGGGGGATTTATTTCAAAATATTCAAAAAAAAATTATTCTATAAATGTTTTAATTTTAACGAATGCAAATAAAGGTGCCCCAGAAATATTCTCTTCTCAAAATATTAAGAAAATACGAAACGAGTCAAGACTTGCAAATAATTTTATCGGTACAAAAAAATTATTTTTTGAGGATTTGCCAGCTTTAACCTTAAGTAATTATCCAGTTTATAAAATTGCAAATATAATTGATAAATATATGAAAAAAATTAATCCAGAAGTTACTTTAATTCCTTCTCCAAACGACATTCATGATGATCATAAAATTATTTTTAAGGCATCTAAGGTATCAATGAGATTTAATAAAAAAAGTAATTTAAAAAAAATACTATCATACGAGGTACTTTCTGAGACCGAATGGAATGAGGATGAAAAATCATTTAACCCTAATTATTTTGTTAGTTTAGATAAATCAGATCTTGATAATAAAGTTATGGCATTTTTAAAATATAAATCTCAAGTAAAAAAAATTCCCCATCCTAGATCAAAAGAGGGAATTATTAACTTATCTAAAGTGAGAGGTAGTCAGGTATTTATGAAATATGCTGAGGCTTTTAAAGTAGAAAAAATATTAGACTAAATATGACTTTAGCTATTTTTGGAACAGGTGGTCATGCTAAATCAATTTATGACATAGTGAAAAAAAAAAAAATTTATTTTTTTGATAAAGATCAAAAAAAATTTAAAATAAATAATAAAATTTTTAAAGTTATTGGTAATCATCATGAAATGAAAAAATATAAGAAAAATATTTCTCAAACAGTTATTGCGATTGGAAATAATACAATAAGAGAATGGTATTATAAATATCTAAAAAAAAACAAATTTAAATTTGCTACACTAATTCACCCAAAATCTCATAGAAGTTTTGGATCCAAAATTGGAGAGGGAAGCATGATCATGCAGGGATGTTTAATTAATACCGATAGTATCATAGGCAAAAATTGTATTATAAATTCCAACGCATCTATAGATCATGATTGTTTAATTAAAGATCACACCCACATATGTCCGGGAGTTATAATTGCAGGAAATGTTAAAATTGGGAAAAACTGTTGGATTGGATTAGGCTCTAAGATAATAGAGAATTGTATAATCGGTGACAATGTTTTTGTTGCTGCTGGATCACTTGTAACAAAAAATTTAAAATCAAATTCATTTGTGAAAGGAGTACCAGCAAAATATGCAACAAAAAAATTGGCCAAATTTTAGCAAAGAGTTAATTTTAAATGTTAGCAAAATACTTGCCTCAGGAAAAATTAATTACACTAATGGTAATTACGGGAAACTATTTGAAAAAAAGTTTTCAAAATTTATTGGAAATAAATATTCTATAGCTATTTGTAACGGAACTGCGGCATTAGAGGTTGCAATAAAATCTTTAAAACTTCCCAAAAATTCTGAGATAATTGTTCCAGCTAGAAGTTTTTTTTCTTCTGCTTCTTGTATTGTAAACACTGGTCATACTCCAATTTTTTCAGATGTAGACTTGTCAACTCAAAACATTTCTTTGGAATTTATAAAAAAAAAAATCACGAAAAAAACAAAAGCTATAATATGTGTACACTTAGCTGGATTACCTTGTGACATGAAAAATATAAAAAAATTAGCATTAAAAAAAAAAATAAAAATTATTGAAGATTGTTCTCAAGCTCATGGAGCTTCAATTGATAATAATCAAGTTGGATCATTCGGAGATGTAAGCACATGGTCATTTTGCAATGACAAAATTATTTCTACTTTAGGTGAAGGCGGTATGATTTCAACAAATAACAAAAAAATTTATAATTTTTGTAAAATATATATAAATCATGGTTCTGTTTCAAAAAATAATAAGAATTCAGAAAAATTTCTTTATAACAAAGATTATTTTGGGACTAACTTGAGAATAACAGAAATACAATCATATGCTGGTTTAGAACAATTACAAAAATTAAAAAAAATTCAAAGAAAAAGGGAAAAAATTTCAAAAGATTACTTTAATTTAATTTCAAATTATAGCAGATATATCTTTAGCTATTTTCCAAATAAAAAATTTAAATCTGCCTGGTACAGATTTTATTTTTTTCTTAATCCTAATTTAAATAATTATAAAAAAATTAGGTTTAAAATTATAGAAAACTTAAAAAAAAATAATCTTAAATGTTTTACTGGTTCTTGCCCTGAAATTTATTTAGAAAAATCTTTTAAAAATTTGAAAAATTACAAAAATTTTAGATTAAAAAATTGTAAAAAGTTAGGAGAAACAAGTATAGCACTAGAAATCAATCACACGCTACCATACTCACAACATAAAAAAAATTTGTCAATTTTAAAAAAAGAAATTGAAAATTTTTTTGAATGTCTAGATTTTCAAAGATAATATTTAACAATTCAAATTGATTTTTGATATAAGACAAGTTATTTAATTATTTTTTAAGTTATTTTTACTATTACAATGGCTTTATCGATAAATTTGAATAACTATAGTGTTTTAAAATAATTTATAATGTAAAAACTTAAATAGGTATAAGTATTTAATAAATATGTCTAATAAAGATTTTTTGAGCGATATTTTATCAATGCATCGTTTTTCAAAAAGAACAATAGCTATTCTGACAGATGTTGGTTTATGTATATTTTGTACTTGGTTAGCTTTTGTTTTAAGATTAGAACAATTTATCTTATTTAAAGATTTTAATTTTACTCCAGCTATAATATCAGCAGTTATTGCAATACCAATTTTTTGGATTTTTGGATTATATCGTACTATATTTCGCTATACTGGTTTATCAATTGTTCTTACCATACTTATCTCAACATTTGTTTATGGATTACTTTATTTTTTAATAGTTACAGTTTATGGAATTCAAGGTTTCCCCAAATCAATTGGTCAAGCTGTACCAAGATCAATTGGTATCATTCAGCCAATGTTATTATTTTTTGCAATTATTTTCTCAAGATTGTCAGTGAAATACTTCATAATCAATTACTATAATTTTAAAAATAAGACTAGTAATAAAAAAAATGTACTAATTTATGGAGCTGGCGATGCTGGAAGGCAATTATTAATTGCTTTAGAAACCAGCTCTGAATTTAAGGTAAAAGGTTTCTTAGATGATAATGATGAATTACAAAGACAAGTATTATTAGGCAAAACAATATATTCGTCAGAAAATTTAGAAAATTTACTTAAGATAAATAATATTAACTTGGTTTTTTTAGCACTACCATCAATTAACAGGAACAAAAGAAACCAAATAATTAAAAAATTAAATAAATACAACTTAATAGTTAAAACGCTCCCAAGCGTATCAGAAATTGTGGATGGAAGAATAACTATATCAGACATCAAAGATCTAAATATAGATGATTTATTAAATAGAGAGCAAGTTGAACCAGATATTAAATTGATGAATAAAAATATTAATTCAAAAAATGTTCTTGTTACAGGAGCAGGTGGTTCAATTGGATCTGAATTATGCCGTCAAATTATAAGATTAAAACCAAATAGACTTTTGCTTTTAGAATTAAATGAATTTCTACTTTATAAAGTTTATGAAGAACTAAAAGCTAGCAATAAAAATATCAATGTTACTCCACTTCTAGTTAATGCTCAAGATCAAGCGAAATTAGAAATAATATTTGAGTCTTTTAAAATAGATACAGTGTATCATGCAGCCGCATATAAACACGTACCATTAGTCGAAGAAAATATTTGCGAAGGAGTAAAAAATAATGTGTTTAGTACTTTAGCGATAGCAAAAGCTTCGATTATTAAAAATGTTTCAAATTTAGTTTTAATCTCAAGTGATAAAGCTGTTAGGCCGACTAATATAATGGGTGCTACAAAAAGACTTTCTGAACTTTGTATGCAAGGAATTTATGACAAAACTAAAAATTCTAGTAGTAATTTTTCAATAGTTAGATTTGGTAATGTACTTGAATCATCAGGTTCAGTTATACCAAAATTCAAAAAACAAATAAGAGATGGCGGACCTGTCACTTTAACACATAAAGAAGTAACACGTTATTTCATGACAGTTACAGAAGCATCACAATTAGTAATTCAAGCCGGTGCAATGGGAAAAAGCTCTGAAGTATTTCTACTTAATATGGGAGAAAGCATAAAAATTAAGGAAATAATTAGTAAAATGATAAGTCTGTCTGGCTTATCAATTAAAGATGAAAATAATTTAGCTGGGGATATCGAGATAAAAATAACAGGATTAAGACCTGGTGAAAAATTATATGAGGAACTTTTAATTGGGGATAATCCTGAAAAAACCCATCATCCTAAAATACAAAAAATAAGTGATCCTTTTATTCCATTTGATCAATTAGAAATTGATTTAAACAATTTAAAAATCTTGTTAGAAGGGAATGAAGTAGATAAAGTTAAAAATCTCATAGAAAAAGTAATTAAATCGTATAATTCAAATACAGAAATTGTAGATCACATTTATCTAGAAAAACTATCTCATTATAAAACTACACAAGAATATTCTCAAAAAAAAAAGAAAACAAAAAAGTAGTTAAAATAAGATAATCGTTTATTACTTTAATTATTTATTATTGCTTTATTTAATTAATTATATTATGTCACGATCTAAATACCATGAAAAAAAAAATAGCTGATGATGAAATAGATTTAATTGAGCTAATACGTGTTGCTTATGAAAAAAAATTTCAAGTATTAATAGTAATAATTTTCTCAATTTTTTTGGGTTTTTTTTATAGTTCAAATAACAAACCTTTTTATGAAGTTAACACAGTTATAAAACCTATTTTAATTATTGATGAATTTAAATATCAAACATACAATTCTTATGTGCAGGCAAGGTCATCACCATTCCTGTTTGGTGGAGAAGACTCAAATGTAATGCCAACTTTAAAAAATTTTGATGAAATAGGAAGATTTTTTTTAATTAATTTATTTGTTGAGAGGTTGATTGATAAAAGATCTTTAAATAATATTTTAAAAAAATCTAATTTTATTAAAAAAGAAAATTATCAAAATAGTGATGACTACGATAAAGAGATTGAAAGTATATCCTCTGGAATTAAAGTATTTCTGGAAGAAGAAAGAACTTCTAGTTGGGTTATAAAATATCGTACTCATGACTTAGAAAAGTGGAAAAAATTTTTGGTGTTTGTTGAAAGCTTTATAAATGAAGAAATTCGAGAACATTTAGAGAAAGAATTTAATAATCAGCTACAGATTGAAAAAAAATTAAAAGAGTATCATATTGAAGATCTTGAAAATGAAATAGAAAACTTAATTTTAATCTCTCAAAATTTAAAAAATTCAACTTCTTACAATGAACAAATTAATGAAGTTGAAAGAGCAAAAAGAATGCTAGTAGCAAGTTTAACTGCAAATAAGGTTGTTAATAGAATACAAACTTTATTTTATAATACCCCTATAGTAAGCGCTGATAAATTTTATGCGGCTCAAATAATTCATAAATCTTCAAAATATGAAAATATAAATAAAATTAACAAGGGAGCAATTATTCTGGTTTCAGGAATAATTGGTTTATTAATTGTTTTATTTTATATTTATATTTCTATAGCTATGCGTAAAAGCAAATAAAATTAAATTCTTCATAAATTAAGTTAATTAAAAGTTATTTCATATTGTTAATTATGAGGTTTTATAATGTTTTTTTGCTTTTTTTGATAATATCTTGCTTATTTTAACTTTTAATTGTTTAAAATTATCTACTCAATTAAAACATAAATATAATAATGATTGAAATTAAAAAGAATATATAAAAAAATTAATTTCAAATTTTTATCAAAATGAAAAATAATTTTTTTTTTGAAACTTTACCAAGGTTAATAATAATTTTCATGCCTGTTCTATTGATAACAGGACCATTTTTATCAGATTTGGGGGTGTCTATAGTAAGTATAGTATTTTTGATTAATTCTAAAAAAAATAATTTAGTCAAATACTATAATAATTATTACTTTAAAATTTTTCTGATTTTTTGTTTTATTTTAATTTTAAGTTCTATACTCTCAGAAAATGCATTTCTCTCACTTAAAAATTCTTTATTTTATTTTCGTTTTGGAATTTTCTCATTATGCATGTGGTATTTGCTTGATAAAAATTTATTACAAATAAAACATATATTTATTTCAATTTTATTTTGTTTTTCTTCATTAATAATAGATGGCTATGTTCAATATATATTTGGAAAAAATTTATTTGGTTATGAGCTTTTCAATCAATACAGAGTTAGTAGTTTTTTTGGTTCAGAATTAATACTGGGCAGTTATCTCTCTAGATTTTTTCCTATATTATTTGGATTATTTATATATTTAGATCAGACAAAAAAAAATAAACTTATGCTGTCTATTTTGACAATAATTTTTATCTTATCAGAAGGTTTAATTTTTTTAAGTGGTGAAAGATTAGCACTTTTTTTTATGAATTTAGCAGCAATATTTATGATTTTAATGCTCAAGGATTACAAACTTTATAGGTTTTTCACTTATTTATTTTCTCTGACTTTAATAATTTTGATGATCAATTTTTCTCCGATTTCAAAAGAGAGATTAATAGACAAGACTATTTACGACATAACCAGAAACAGTGATGATAAAATTTATATATTCTCAAAACCTCATACTGATATGTATATAACCGCATATAGAATTTTTTTAGATAATAAATTTTTCGGAGTAGGAGCGCGTCAGTTTAGAAACACATGTGGCTTTTTTCCAATTGGTGAGAAAAATATAAATGGAGAATATGATAAATTTAAATATAAAGTTTCTTCTTATTCATGCGAAACACATCCACACAATACTTATTTAGAACTCTTATCAGAAGCAGGTATATTTGCATTTTTGATTGTATTAATAATTTTTATTTTAATATGTTATTTGTCAATAAAACATTTCATATTAAAATTTACAAAAAATCAAAAAAGCATAATTAATGACTTAGAAGTATGTTTATTTGTTGCTATAATTTTAAGTTTGTGGCCTTTTTCTCCAAGTGGAAGTTTTTTTAATAATTGGATGTCGATAGTTTATTATTTTCCAGTTGGGATATTGTTATGGCAAAGATCAAATAACAAAAAAATTCAATAAATACCAAGTATAATCAATAATTATTTACAAATAATTAATTTTACAAAATTAATGTTTTATGTATAAAGAACTGCCTGGTGATTATTGCAAAAGTGTAATACCCGATCCCATACCGAACTCGGAAGTCAAGCCTTTTAGCGCCAATGG
>MDTG01344589.1_pt1 | contig 15886 bp, 17 predicted proteins | sample 811421 | NCBI WGS metagenome assembly MDTG01 (sample SAMN05326645, study PRJNA326480) | marine metagenome | isolation source: seawater | place: Pacific Ocean: South East | collected 2011 | reverse complement strand
TTAGGACTTGGAACATTCATTGGTGACATTAATATAAAAAACTTTAATTTAATAAATAAAATAATTAAAGATTTTGGATTTGCTAATGCAGAATGTGAGCCAATTTTTAAGAGGCTCAGAATTTGGAATGGTATGAATAAAATCCATAATGAGAGAGTACTGGCAGTTGGAGATGCAGCATCTTTATGTGATCCATTTTTAGCCGAGGGGATTCGCCCCTCCCTATTAAGTAGTTTTTATGCAGCAAAATGTATTGATAAATGTTTATCCTTAGGAACAAATGATCTTAGTGAATATTCGGAAATAATGATAAGTAATTGGGGAGAATCGATGTTATGGGGGAAAAGGATTGCAAGTGTATTTTACAGATTTCCTAAGACAGGATATCGATTAGGAGTTAAGAGAAAAACAGCTCCTCAGAGAATAGCTCAAATATTATCTGGAGAAATGAGTTATTCAGATATTGCTAAAAGAGTAATAAAACGACTAATCCTTCGATAAATTTAAAAAATTCAAAGCAAGATTAAATTTTCATTATAAATTTCTGAAAATCTCTTCAAAAGTAATTCTTCTAACTCTTCTATAGCCTTTGAGAAACCAGTAATTCCCTCGCTTAGTTTCTCGCTTGCCATTTGATCTTCTAGCATATTTAGTCTAAATTCTTTTTCTTCATAATTAAATTCAACGCCCTGACAAGTTATGGAACTTATGTCTAATTTCTTTGTTAAATCCCCAAAATCCTTATCTAGTTCATCAAGAAATTTGGGAGCAATAGTTAGTAAATCGCATCCTGCTAATTCTTTTATTTCATCTATATTTCTGAAACTTGCTCCCATTACTTCTGTTGAGAAGCCTCTCTCCTTGAAATAATTAAATATTTTAGTAACTGAAATTACACCTGGATCTTCAGCGCCTTCAAAGAATTCTTTACCTGTTTTAACTTTATGCCAATCTAATATTCGACCTACGAAAGGAGATATTAAAGTAACTTTTGCATTAGCACAAGCAACTGCTTGGCAAAAATTAAATAATAAGGTCAAATTACAGTGAATGCCATCATTTTCTAAAATTTCAGCCGCCTTGATTCCCTCCCAAGTAGAGGCTATTTTAATTAAAATTCTATTTCTATCTATCCCATAATTTTCATAATAATTAATTAATTTCCTTGCCTTTTCTACGGTTCCTTTAGTATCAAAGCTTAATCGTGCGTCTACTTCTGTAGAAACTCTGCCTGATATCAAAGAAAGAATTTCTTTCCCAAAAAGAACTGATACTTGATCAATTGCTTCTTTCACTAATTCATCTTTTTTAAATCTTTGATTTAATAAATTTCTAGAATTTTCCAAAGCCTGATCTATTAGGCTTAAATAATTTGGATTTTTTGCCGCAGACAAAATTAGAGAGGGATTTGTTGTTGCATCTCTTGGCTTAAATTTTTTTATAGCATCAAGATCTCCCGTATCGGCGACTACTACGGTCATAGAGGAGAGTTGTTCTAGAATTGATTTCTTCATTTTTTGATCTTATATATATTTAATTTAGCTATTTATCAATTTGAAATCATCTAATAATTATCTTTTTAAATAAATAAATAGAATTCTTTTAGAGTTTTTTAACAATCGCAACGTTTTCCTTAGGCGAAGGAGGTATTTTCTCCAATACAATTAGACTTTCAATAATCTCTTTTACTACGGGAACTGCTACTGTTGAACCATATGCAAAAGGCTTTGAAGGAGCGTCTACTACTACCAGTACTAAATATTTTGGATTTTCAATTGGCAAAGTTGCCACAAAACTACATGCCTTTTCTGTTGTATAAATCCCATTAATAGCTTTTTGAGAGGTACCTGTCTTACCCCCAATCCTATAACCTTCAATTTTGGCCCCTTTGCCGCTACCTTCATTAACAACACTTTCCATCCATTTAAGTATGATTTTGGAAACCTTCAATGAAAATAGTCTTTTCTTGAGAGGTAAAGATATTTCTTCCTTATAGTCATAAGTAACATGAGGAGTAACTTCATATCCTCCATTTGCTAATGAAGCATGTAATTGAGCAAGTTTTAATGGAGAGATGGAGAATCCTTTCCCAAAAGAGGCTACTGCTTGTTCAATCGGTTGATTAATGAAAATATCTTTTTTCTTTAAATGACCAGGAGTTGATGTAAATAAATCTGTAGTTATTTTTTTATTTATTCCTAGCTTATTTAACCTTTCCCAATATATTGTTGGCGAAAGCTTTTGCATTATTTTCACCATCCCCACATTACTCGATACCTGAAGAACTTTTGGATAAGTTATATAACCATTTCCCTTTTTATCCCAATTGGATAGTGTCCAACCTCCAACATTTATTTTTCCATTATCTTCAACAAAACCATCATCTTCTATAGCTTTCTCTTCTAAAGCAAGCGCAAGATTAATTGGTTTAAAAGTTGAACCAGGTTCAAATAAATCTTGAGAATACCAACCTTTGAATAAACTTTGGTCATATTCCCAAAATCTATTAGGATCATAGGAAGGAAATGAAGCTAAAGATAAAATTTCTCCATTTCGTACATTCATAACCAAAGCGAAACCTTTTTTTGCTTTCCATTTATTAACTTGCTTTGAAAGGACATTAAAAGAAACCTTTTGAAGCCTTGAATCTAAAGTTAAAACAATTTTTTTATCATCATTTATGAAGTCATTGGGACCTGAACTATCTGGGAGGGGAGTACCATCTGCCCCTTTTTTTAAAACATTACTTTTTTGTAAAATTTTAATTTGTTTATCAAGATGCAACTCTAATCCAGATGATCCATTCTTATCATCATTAACGAAACCTACAACATTTGAGAATAAATTAGCTTGCGGATAAAGTCGTTTAGAATGGCTTTCTAAATCCAAACCACTTATATATAATCTTTTTATCTCAATAGCTTGTTCTTCTGTTAAGTCGTCAAATAATTTCACGCCAATATTTCTATTATTAAATTTAGCAGTTAGTTCTTTTTTATTTACATTAACTATTGGGGATAGTTTACTAACTACTTCCTCAATACTTCTTCTCTTATTTGTGGAGTCCCCTGGGAAATTGAAGTATTTTGGATGTGCCCATAATTTATATAAAATTTTATCGTATGCTATCAATCTATTATTTCTATCAACGATGGATCGTCTTGTTTTTAGAGCGTTTGTTTTACTAATATGACTATTTCTAGCTTTTGCCTTGAGAGATTCTGAGCTAAATACTTGTAAGTTAATTATCCTTCCTAATAACGAAAAAATAATTAATAAAGAGAATAAATAAATAGACCTAATTTTATGAGGATTAAGAGGCTTAAGATTTACGATCTTTTTATATCTTTTTCTCATAAGTTTCCTCTTTGATACATTCCGTCTTTGATACCTTTTTTAAGATCTATAAAATATTGAGAGAATTTATTTAATTTTTTTGATTTAAATTTGTTGAAAATATAAATGAGATCCCTAGAAGTTGTCTTTTTGAAATCATCTAATTTGTCAATTTCCTGAATATAAAATTCTTCCGTTGTTGAAATATAATCGACTAAATTATTATTTATGTTGCGAATATTCCACATTATTGAGTAATAGTTTGTCCATTTTCTTTGACTATTAAAAGATAAAAAAGAAAGAGTAAATATCAAAATTGCAAGAGAAAAATTTAGTGCATCAAATATTTTATGATAAATAAATAGGTTAGAGATTTTTGATCGAGAGTTATTATTTACTTCAATAAAAGGGGATTTTGAACCATCAGCTGCTATAAAATTATTATTTTTTTTTAAATTCATTTATAAGATAATAAATAATTTCATATTCTTTAATCAAATAAACACCTTTTAAATTGATTTGCAAGGAAATCGTTAGTTATTATTAAGTTCTTAATAAAAACAAATTAAAAAATGTCAATCCATTCCATAGAGAATGCATAATTACAGATGATGCTAATCTCCCAGATAATAATCTTGTTAACCCTAGGCCAATACCTAGCACAAATAATGGCGGGAATTCACTCAAACTTAAATGTGCCAAAGCAAAAATAAAAGAGGAAGAAAGTATACCCAAAGCAATTCCAAATTCTCTTGCAAAAACTGGCAATAATACCCCTCTAAAAACCACCTCTTCAAAAAATGGAGCAAATATTGTTGTAGTAATAAATAATAATAAAAATGCAAAATAATTATTATTATTCAAAACTATTTCAAGTAATGGATTACTACCAGCTTGGTTAATTTTTAGATAGTTCATTAACAATGAAATCAACAACACAAAGGGTATGATCATTATCCAACCCTTAAAACCTTGAATAAAAGTTTTGAGAAAAGGTTTGAAATTAAATTGCAGATAATCATCACTTAATATAAATTTCTTTTTGATGTTTTTAATTTGATAAAAGATTATAAGCAAGGGAGGAATAGACATAAATAGATAACCAAAAAATATTTTTAAAGACTGATTTATTTCTAAAGGTAGATCTCTCGCTAACAACTCAACTAAAGTAATAGATAAAAGGGGTGAAATAACCTCTCCTAAAACGACAAATCCTCCTGCTATTAATAAAACCATATCCAGTATATTTAAATCTAAAGGTTGAAACTCTTTCCAATTAATTTTTTTTGAAATTAGAATTTGAATAGCATTTTTAAAGACTAAAATCGTTCCTGTGAGAACTGTAAAGATAGGAAGAAATTTAATGATTACCAACTTAGTAAACATTCTTTGCGAAACTCTTTTTGTTAAATTGCTATTTTTATCAAAATCAAATTTGCTTTTCAACAAATTAGTTAAATATTGATCATCATTTAAATAATTAAATAAATCTGCACTTGCCATTGATGAACCATTTAAATAATATTTTTTTAATATTTGTGCTACTTCAAAATAATTTTTACTTGTAAATTCTTGAAAATACTCTTCTTTTAATTCATCTTTTTCACTTTTTAAAGTTAACCATATTAATTTATTTCTCTCACTAAGTTGAGAAAATTCAAACTCAGATAGTGCATTTCTCATATCCATTAAGGGATCTTCAGATATCAATAAACTCTTAAATTTTTCAGGAATGGCAGGCATTGCTAACTGAGCTATTTCCGCTTCCTTAAGATTTATATCAAAAGATACAGATGGTCTGTTTAGACTATCTTTAAGACCCTGTTGCCATACAAAAAAGGTTATGACAAGGGAAATCAATGCAAGTAAAATTTTTGATTTAGGACTGTCTTTGTTCATAACTTTAATAATAATTTATTCATGACTATATTTTTACGAAAATTTAAAATACCAAATACTTATCATGCCATGAGATGATTATATAAGTATTTTAAAATCACGAATGGTTCTGCGATTAGTTTTTGTGAGGCATGGTCTAAGCAGTTTTAATAAAGAAGGTATTGTCCAAGGGAGATCAAATTCTTCATCTTTAACTAAAGAGGGCTATATTCAGGCATCATCTGCAGGGGAAGTATTAAATGAAATTAATTTTAATTCCATTTATTCTTCTCCATTAATAAGGGCTTCAGAAACTGCAAAAACTATAGAAAAATGTCTTAAAAAAAACTATGAAATAAATTTTGATGAAAATCTTATCGAAGTAAATCTTGAGAGATGGGAAGGTCTAACTATTGATGAAATTAAAAATAAATATCCTGAGGATTATAGAAATTGGAAAATTGATCCAGAAAATTTAACTTTAAAAAATAAAGACAACCAAGATTATCAACCTATTAAAGATTTATATATTCAGGCAAAAAAGTTTACAGATAATATTTTTAATGAGCATAAAAATGAAAAAGATTCGAATATTTTAATAATTGCTCATAATGCGATTTTAAGGTGTTTAATTTTATCATTACTTAAAAGACCTTATAAAGGATTTAGAAAATTAAAATTAGATAATGCATCAATATCAATTATTAATATTATTCAAAATAAAGATTTATTTAAAACACAAATTGAATGTATTAATCAAACATCTCATCTTGGGGAAAATGTAACATCGCAAATTGGTTCATCCAGGATAATAATAGTCAGACATGGTGAAACCAATTGGAATAAGGAAGGTAGATTTCAAGGTCAGATTGATATCCCACTAAACGAGAATGGAAAGAAACAGGCTAAACAGGCCTCTACATATTTAAAAGCAATTAAATTTAATAAAGCATATTCAAGTTCAATGATAAGGCCCTTTGAGACAGCCAAAATAATTCTGGATGATAGAGATTTAAAGATTAATAAAATTGATGAATTAGTGGAGATAAGTCATGGACTCTGGGAGGGTAAATTGGAAAAGGAAATAAAAGATAAATGGCCTAAACTACTTAAAGATTGGCATGAAAGACCTGAAATCGTAAATATGCCAGAGGGAGAATCTATTCGAGATGTATCTAAAAGATCGATAATCGCTTGGGAAAGTATTTGCGAAGCACAAGAAGATAACGATACAACTTTGCTTGTAGCTCATGACGCAGTTAATAAAACACTAATTTGTCATATTCTTGGTTTAGATTGTTCAAATATATGGATGATTAAACAGGGAAATGGTGGAATCACCGTGATTGATATTTTTAATGATTCTAATAAAGATAGTGTTATTAGTTCATTAAATATAACAACCCATTTAGGAGGTATTTTAGACCCCACAGCGAAAGGTGCACTTTAAAAAACAGTGAAGAATTTTATACTCAAAGGATCATGGAGCTTTGAAAAATCCAAAACTTTTAATAGGCCAAAATCTAAAATATGCTGTTCCAATTATTTCTCTTTTATGAAGAAAATTACTACCAGGCCAATACCTTCCATCCCAACTATTAGAGCGATTATCTCCTAGGACAAGATAATGATTTTTGGGAACTAATAAATTTTTAAATGCTCCACAAGTTATAAATACAGATTTTTTGCACTTCTTTTTTACATATGGCTCGTCAAGTTTTTTATTATCGATAAATACTTCTCCGTAATTATTAACGCTAACAAGCTCACCAGGTAAAGCTACAATTCTTTTTATATATGCATCACAAGCTCTGTCTCTTATTCCTGGAATTATAGACATTGGAGGAAAGCTCATAAAAAAACAATAGCTTTTTTTAGGTAATGGTTTAGTTCTTTTTTTTATTAACTCTTTATCAAAAGAATAAGGTGAATTAAAGACTACTATTTGTCCTCTTTTAGGCTCATTTTTTTTCAAAGAATACTTTTCAATAATTAATCGGTCATTTATCTGTAATTCTGGCAACATAGATCCTGAGGGGATATATCTAGGTTCGGCGATAAAGGATCTACAAGAAGATAAAAAACAAGCTAATAATAGTAAGGGCAACCATTCTGAAAAAAATTCCTTTTTTGATATTTTCATAAAACTTTTGTTTAATTAATTAAATTCCTCTTATTAGATTTTCCTTTAATTTAACTATTATTGTAATCTTTAATAGATCAAATTTAAATAAAGTAATTAGGATATTTTATTAATTTATTTTTTATGATTGCAAATAATCAAATACTTGATTTTGATTTTTTTAGAACTTTAAAAGTTTTTTTCTTTTTAATCTGACACCTTTTCAATAATTCATCTACAGCATCATAATCTCTCCAACCTTCTATTTTTACCGTTCGACCTTCTAGGCCTTTACTTGTTCTGAAAAATTCTGCAACATCCTCTAATTGATTTGGCGCAATTTGTTTTATGCTCATAATTTTGTTTTGCCTTGGATTAGCAAGAGGTACACAAAGCAATTTCCCATCATATGCTCCACAATCGAGCATATCTAAAACTCCAATTGGTCTTGCTTTTATTAAACAGCCTGCAAATGTTGGCTCATCCATAATAATCATTGCATCAAGGGGAGCTCCATCATCCGCAAGTGTATTTGGGATAAAACCATAATCGAAAGGATATCTTACAGATGAATGTAATACTCTATCTAGAGCCATTATTCCAGCTTCTGCGCAATACTCATATTTATTTCTACTCCCTGCAGGGATTTCTACTACTAAATTTACAACTCCCTGCATTGGTGATGGAGGAATTGATCTAATATCCATCTTTCTCAAGCCTTTGGTTAGAGGTTTCTCCAAAATCTTGGAGTAATGGTCTTTCAATTAATACACTTGTTGTAGGTAAAACTATTGTCATAAGAGCCAAAATAAGGCCTAGGAATGAAATTGATTTACCCCTAATACTTAAGGGATCATCATCATCTTTGCCTGAATCGCATCTTTTTGGGACAGATAAAGACTCTTCCGATGAATTACTCCTGATTAAGTTATTTGGATTTAGATCCATTAAGAGTATTTTCTTGATACAAGCTAAGTTAAAAACTTAGTAATACTATTTTACATTTAAGATGTTAATAATCAAAATATTTTTTATATCATTCATTTAACAAATACTATTTTTCAAGTGTTTCTCTAATATTTCTTAATTCCTGAAGTATTTCAACGAGTAAATTTTGAGAAGCAGAAGAAGGAGAATTAAATATTTCAACTGTAACTTCTTTAATTCTTAAAATATCTTTTGCGAACCTTGCGACTTCATTAGGATGAAAACGTAAAGGTTCTTTTTGATCACTCCTATATTCGGGATTTAATTTTCTGGGATTAAAACTTGGATTTAAATTACGTAAATCAGTATTTGTATACCTATACACAGATGCTCTAGATCTATTAAGGAATTTTTGAACCTCATCAATTCCTACCAATTCTTCCGAGCTAGAGATATTAGACTCTGTGTTTTCCATTCTTAATTGATTGCTTTATTGGCTAAAAATTAATTTTAATTTTAAAAAAGCTAGCAGAAAGGTTTATGAATTTCTACTTGCGTTTAGGGACTCAAGACACTTTAAATTTTTTTAGACATAAGATTGATAAAATTAATATAATTTCATAATCATTTAATGCGCGTCACCTCATTTCCACTGGCGACGCTTCGTGACTCACCCTCTGAAGCAGAAATCATTTCACACCAATTACTTTTAAAGGGAGGTTATATTCGAAGAGTTAGTGCTGGAATATATAGCTATATGCCACTCTTACAAAGAGTAATAGATAAGATTTCTCTCATAATCGATAAAGAACTATCTAAGCAAGGCTGTAATAAATTACTTTTGCCACAACTTCATCCTGCAGAATTATGGAAAAAGTCTGAGAGATGGGAAGGGTATACGGCGGGAGAAGGTATTATGTTTAATCTAAAAGATCGGCAGCAAAGAGAATATGGTTTAGCCCCAACTCATGAAGAAGTAATTACAAAAATTGTCTCAGATATTATCAATTCATATAAACAATTACCAATTTCCTTCTATCAAATACAAACAAAATTCAGAGATGAAATAAGGCCAAGATTTGGACTTATGAGAAGTCGAGAATTTATTATGAAAGATGCTTATTCTTTCCACTCTAATGAAGATGATTTAAAAAGGTTTTATAAAATAATGGAAGATTCATATAAAAAAATATTCAGAGATTGTGGAATAAAAACAGTTGGAGTAGAAGCAGATAGTGGAGCGATAGGAGGAGCCTCATCAAAAGAATTTATGATTACCGCAGAAGCGGGAGAGGATACAATATTAATTACAAAAAGTGGCTCATATGCAGCAAATATAGAGAAAGCAGTTTCAATTCCAATTAAGGGAAAAGTCCTTAAAGATAATGATCAAATATTAATTAGTACTCCTAATCAAAAATCTATTAATGAACTTTGCGAAAACAATAATTTAGATCCATCACAAGTTGTAAAAGTCATAATCTTTGTTGGCAAATTTGAAAATAAAGTTGAATTACCCATTCTTGTCTGCATAAGAGGAGACCAATCAATTAATGAAGTAAAACTCTTCAATCTTATAAATCAAAAAAATAAATCAAACTTAATAAATCTCTCCGTTATTGATAAGGCATCGGATGATAGTAAAAATTTAAATCAAGTCCCATTTGGTTTTCTTGGACCAGATTTAGCCGATAATAAAATAAATATTGATTCTAAATGGGAAAAAGAATGGTTAAGAATCGTTGATCTTTCAGCATTTGAACTTTCAAAATTTGTAAGTGGAGCCAATGAAACTAATTATCATCGACGTTTTAATTCATGGGATTCATTAACCATCAAAACAATCAAAGCTGATATTCGTAACGCTAAAGAGGGTGATTATTTATCAGTAGATATGAAAGAAAGATTAATTGAAAAAAAAGGTATAGAAATTGGCCATATTTTTCAATTAGGTCAGAAATATACTGAGAAATTAAATGCTAAGTTTTCTGATAAAGAAGGGCAACTAAAAAATATATGGATGGGTTGCTATGGGATTGGAGTTACTAGGTTAGCCCAGGCGGCTATAGAGCAAAATCATGATGATAATGGAATTATATGGCCTATACAAATAGCTCCATTTGAAGTAGTTATAATACCTACTAATATAAAAGATCAAGATCAGAGAGATTTCTCTAATGAGATTTATCAAGACTTTATAGAGAGAAATATTGATGTACTTTATGATGATCGAGATGAAAGGGCAGGAGTTAAATTTAAAGATGCAGATCTAATCGGAATTCCTTTCAGAATAGTTATTGGTAGAGACTATAAAAATGGAGAAGTAGAATTAATTTCTAGATCTAAAAAAACTCAATTAAAAATATCTTCAAAAGAAATTTTAGAAAAGTTCCTCTATGAATCAAAATTAATGTACAATTAAAAATTGATTCCCGTTGGAGAAAATTATGATTACAAAAAATTTGGGTTTTGAAATTAAAAGATATTTACGCAAAGCTTTAACATTTCTTTTAGCTTTTTTAACTTCCTTTGTTTTTATGGGATCTCCATCCTATGCTGCAAAAACTTCAATGACTGGGGATTATGTAAAAGACACGATTTCAGTAGTTAAGATTCTAAAAGGTGCGATAGAGACCCCAAAGGATGCACCCAACAAAAATGAAGTAAGAGATGATTCACTTTCAGTTATCACTGATTACATTTCAAGATATAGGAATAGAGGTATGGTAAATAAAACACAATCATTCACTACGATGCAAACAGCTTTAAATGCTATGGCTGGACACTATAAAAACTTTTCAACTAGACCTTTACCAGAGAATCTTAAAGAAAGATTAAATAAAGAATTATCTCTAGCTGAAAAAATGGTGCTAAGAGAAAGTTAATACAAATCATTTAGATTTTTTAATCTAAGCGAGTTTTTTGAATATATTAAATATTCGAGTTAAAAAAATGTTCTTCTAAATTGGCTAATGTTGTTGTTATCGGCGCACAATGGGGCGACGAAGGTAAAGGGAAAATAACCGATTTGCTTAGTCGTTCGGCAGATGTTGTCGTGCGCTATCAAGGAGGTGTTAATGCGGGTCATACTATTGTCGTTGATAATAAAGTTTTAAAATTGCATCTCATCCCATCAGGGATTCTTTATAGGAACACAACTTGCCTTATAGGTTCTGGGACTGTAGTAGATCCAAAAATACTTTTAAACGAAATTGATATGTTAAGAGATAATGGGATTGATATTTCAGGGTTGAAATTATCATCAACCTCTCACGTAACAATGCCTTATCATCGATTATTGGATGAAGCGATGGAAACGGAGAGAGGTTCATTAAAAATAGGGACAACAGGAAGAGGAATAGGACCAACTTATGCTGACAAGTCTCAAAGGAATGGTGTAAGAGTAAGAGATCTATTAGATAAAAAAAGACTAAAAAATGTTCTTGAAATCCCACTAAAGGAAAAAAATGGTCTTTTAGAAAAAATTTATAATATAAAACCTTTAAATGAAGATCAGATAATAGATGAATACTTAGAATATGGAGAAAGATTATCAGAGCATGTAGTAGATTGCACAAGGACAATACATGCGGCTGCTAAAAACAAAAAGAATATTTTATTTGAAGGAGCTCAAGGTACTTTACTCGATTTAGATCATGGTACTTATCCTTACGTAACATCCTCGAACCCAATTTCAGGAGGAGCATGTATCGGTGCAGGGGTAGGGCCAACTCTTATTGATAGAGTTATTGGAGTAGCAAAGGCATATACAACTAGAGTAGGAGAAGGACCTTTCCCTACAGAATTACAGGGTAGTATCAATGATCAACTCTGTGATCGAGGAGGGGAATTTGGGACTACAACAGGTAGAAGGAGAAGATGCGGATGGTTTGATGGCATCATTGGGAAATATGCTGTTTATGTCAATGGACTTGATTGCTTAGCAGTCACAAAGCTTGATGTACTAGATGAATTAGATGAGATTCAAGTTTGTGTTGCATATGAAATTGATGGAGAAAGAATTGATTACTTTCCCACGAATGCCGATGATTTAAAAAAGTGCAAACCAATATTTAAGAAGCTAAAAGGATGGCAATGCTCAACAGCTGATTGTAGAAAACTTTCAGATCTTCCTGAAGGTGCAATGAATTACCTTAGATTTCTTGCCGAATTAATGGAAGTTCCAATTGCAATAGTTTCTTTAGGAGCTAATAGAGATCAAACAATAGTTATTGAGGATCCAATTCACGGACCCAAAAGAGCTCTCTTAAGATAAATAGAATTTTTAAATATTATGAAAGAGAATGCTAAACAAAATCTTCATGAAAAGGATATCGATCTTGTTGGTTTAGGTAATGCCATTGTAGATATTATTGTCAACGTTGATAATGATTTTTTAAAAAAGAATAAGCTTGAAAAAGGTTCTATGAATCTTATAGAAGTTAATCAAATAGATAAATTATTGAGAAATTGTGAGATCGTAAAACAGATTGCAGGAGGATCAACTGCTAATACAGTTTATGCATTGGCAACTCTCGGAAACAAAGTGGAATTTATTGGAAGAGTAAAAAATGATCATTATGGACAAAATTTCTCAGACAGTATAAAAAAAAGTGGTGCCATTTTTAACTCAAAATTGGTCACAAGTGAAAAATCAAGTGCTCACTCTGTAATATTTGTTACTCCAGATGCTCAGAGAACAATGTGCACCTACTTAGGAGCCTCCGTTGAGTTTGAGCCAAGTGATCTAAATAGTACCTCTATCAAAAAAAGTAAATATTTATATCTCGAAGGTTATCTATGGGATAGCGATTTGGCAAAAAAGGCATTTATAAATGCAGCAGAAATTGCGAAAGATTCTCAGACAAAAATTATACTTTCACTTTCAGATTCATTTTGTGTTGATAGGCATAGAAAAAGTTTTATAGAGTTGATTAAAGATTATGTAGATATTCTTTTTTGTAATGAAACAGAATTACTTAGTCTCTTTCAAGATCAAGATTTTGAAGATTGTAAGAAATATATCTCTTCGATTTGTGAATTGAGCATAGTAACTATGGGGGAAAATGGTTCTTTAATAATTAATAAAAATATAACCCATAAAATAAAATCTATCTTAAGTGGAAAAGTTATTGATACGACTGGAGCAGGCGATATATTTGCAGGAGGTTTCCTTCATGGTTTGATAAATAATTATCCATTAAAAACTTGCGGTAACTTTGGTTCTATTTGCGCTAGTCATATAATCACTCAACTTGGTTCTCGTCCTACTATTAAACTTAAAGATTTAATAAGCACAATAAGTTAATTGATATTACTTTTTACCCAATTAAAATAATTCAAATCAGATTCAAATTCTTTAAATATTATTTGAGGCAAATCATTTGATGATTCAGATTTTATTAAATTGATAATTAAGTCTTTATTTTTTACGATACTTTTTATTGTTATTTCAATTTCATTATTTGTCTCAATTTCACCTTTCCAAAAGTAAGTAGAAGAGATTTCCTTTAATGAGATGCAAGCTGCAATCTTTTTATCTAATAATAAATTTGATATTTTATTTGCATTTTGAATATTAGGTTCAGTAGTAATAATTATTAATATCCTATTCATTTTATTATTACTTCTTAAAATTAGCTATTTCTTCAACCATATTTTCATAATTAGAGAATACATATTTGTTTATATTCCTCTTGGGTCTTTGTACCAAGAATAACTTAATATTAGTTTTTAAACTCACTTTCTCCCATGCTATTTGAGAATAGCCACTAGAATCTCTGCACAAAATATAATCAATTTTCCAGAACTTGCAAAGATAGAGTTCTAAAAAATTTTCCGCATTTAATGTTGGATTAAGAATTGCGATATTTTTATTCTCAATACATGAAGATAATGCTTTTGAAATACTCTCTGGTGTTGAGATTATTCTTGTAAATACATTCGCACCTAAATCAAGATAATATTTAGCAGTGTTTTCTAAGTGTCTTGAGCCAATTGCCATAAGAAGATTCTTATTCTCTATCTGAGCTCCTTTTATACCTTTTAGATCAGAAATTAATTCAAATTTATTTTTTGATAAATATTTTGGATGATTCCTTTCAAATCTAAAAAGAGGTATTGAAACTTGAAGACATGCTTTATGAATATGTTCTGAAACATTTATTGCAAAAGGGTGCGTAGCATCGATTACATAGTCTATTTTATTAAGATGTATGAAATTCTTAAATTGATCCGTATCAGATAGTCTACCTGTAAAGATGTGTAACCTTGGGTTCTGATTATAAACCGTACTTGCTTTATAGCTAACAACACTTACAAATACTGAGTAATTTAGATTCAAAAACCTTTCAGCGAGGACAGGTCCATCAGCGGTTCCTGATAGGATCCAAACATTTTCGTAGCATTTTTTGTATTTCTGCATCAAGATAGCTTTAAGTAAAAAAAGAAAAATGAATCATTTTTTAATTCAATCTGTTATTACAAGCAATCCACAAATGCGCTACACAAAAGAAAATCAAACACCGATTGCAGAAATGATTGTAACTTTTAAAGGGTTAAGGGATGATGATCCTTCATCCGATTTGAAAGTATTAGGATGGGGAACAATAGCTCAAGAGATGGTGGATCAACTTAAAGAAGGCCAACAAGTAGTTATAGAAGGTCGTCTTAGAATGAATTCCGCGACAAGGCAAGATGGAACGAAAGAGAAACAAGCAGAACTTACTGCTTCAAGATTCCATCATATTACTTCAGCAGATAATAAACAAAGTATTGACTCTGCTATGCCTTCAAATGATTTTGAAAATAAGAGTGTAAATGAAGAGAAGAATTCTGTAAATAATGAAGAGAACCAAAGTTGGAATAGCTCCCCTCTCGTACCAGAAGTAGATGAAATTCCTTTTTAGTTTTATTATTCATTCTCACTATTATTTTCTCTGACCCGTAGAATAAATTTGCTTATCTCCCTTTCAAGAGCAGCAAGTTCGTTTCTTAATTTAGGCCACTTTCCACTATCTATATTTTTTAAAAGCCATTCTCTATCTTGATCTAATTTTGAAATTAACTCATGTTGTTTAATTGAATTTTGATCTTGCATAATTTATTAAAAACAATTTAATTTTAAAATAGCTATGAAAAAATTTTTATCTCCGGGTAATTTAATAACAATAACAGGTGGTGTATTAGCTTTTATAGGCATTACTGCCTTTTTCTTAGAATCAGTTAATTTAAGTGTACCTACTTTCTTTTATGGAGTCCCGATTTTTCTAATCGGTCTGGGATTAAAAACTTCAGAAATACCTCCTGTAAAATTATTAAATAGAGAAAGTTTTAAAGCTGATAACTATAAAAGGCCAAAAGAATTAACTGCACTAGTTAAAGATGTCACAAGATTTCGTTATGGATTAAAAGCTCATTTAGAATCTTCTTTAGAGGCTCTAGAATTATGGGATGAAGATAATCCTTCACAACTTTTAGAACTTGAAGAAATAAATAAAGAGGATAAAAATGGGTTAAGGATGCATTTTAAAATTAACTCTGTACCTATTGAAAAGTGGCTTAATAAACAAGAAAGGTTAAATAGATTTTTTGCTAAAGGCCTTGAATCAGAATTTATTATCA
>MDTG01313556.1_pt1 | contig 15886 bp, 12 predicted proteins | sample 811421 | NCBI WGS metagenome assembly MDTG01 (sample SAMN05326645, study PRJNA326480) | marine metagenome | isolation source: seawater | place: Pacific Ocean: South East | collected 2011 | reverse complement strand
CTCACCTGCTTTACCCGGACGTCTTTGGAAAAACCGCAGAGCAGTGGCTGTTCACGAAACTGGAGGCGGGTTCGTACGAGCTCAACAAGGTCGAGGCGCTCAAGGGCAAGACCAACAAGTACCTGCAGATGATCTGGTGGTGGATTAAGCATCTCGATCTCCCCATTGCGCGGGCGAAAAACGCGCTCTGAGCCGCATTGAGCGAAGCGTGCTAGGGCGAAGCGCACGCGAGAAGTGACACTGTGCACATTGTTGTGATCTGCATGCGCGTGTATTCGGGAAGAGGCAGGGGAAACGGGTGCGTGTTTAATTTACGACTCTTTAATTCACTACGGAGAAAAAATCGCATTGTACTGCTGCTGGACCGCAGGCGACATCGCGTTGCGCATCTTGGTGTGGGCCTCGTCCAGCATCGCGTTGAGGCGCGCCCGCCGCTCCCGAATCGGGACCATTTTCGCCTCGTACTCCATCATCGCCGTGTACGAAGCCGGCTCCACGCGCATGTGGTTAGGGATAAACGACATGGGCTCGTTCTCCGCCAGCCACCGGATGTGCGCTTGCTCCGCCTCGTAGGTTGCGTTCGGGTTGCTCGGCTCCTTGATCTTTGCGAGCTCCTTGGGGATCTCGATCATCTGCATCAGCAGGAACAGCGGGTCGTCCGGGTCGTCGAGCGCGCGGCTGGACGACGGCGACATCTCGTCGGCCGCTCGCTTCGGCGCGCCCGTGGGGACGACCGCCGCGCCTGCGGCCAGAACCTGACGGAGCCGCGTGTCCATGGTGGCACGGTCGTTTTTATTCCTTGCTTCAGTGCAGTACGCACACAAGTTACGTTTATCGTTACTAGCGCTTTTCTTCTACTTGGCCTCTCCCGCGCGCGGCCGCCGCCCCGCAACTTCCACTCTGCCTGCATCCGCCCGGCAACAGCTTCGTCACATTGTTGTGGTTTGCGTGCGCGCGTTTTTGTAAAAAGAAAAGCAAGGGAAACCGGCGTGCACTCAATTTACGCCATTCTTACAACGCGCTACGGGTTGGTCGATGGCTATTCGGTTACAGAGGTCACAGGAACGCGCTTCCCGTTAACCTCTTCCGCCACCAGCACCTCGTTGCCCTTTGTTCCTCCGTAGTATTTCACTGTTCCTTTCCGGTTGCCGGTGAACACGAGCTTTCGAATGGCCTCCTCGCCCCTCCCGCCTTCAAAGTAGATGATCTTGCCGGGATACTCGATCTTCCAGAGGTACTCCTGGTGTTTTTCGCCGCGCAAGAAGCGCGTGGCGTTGTCGCGGGGCATGTGTACATCGACGACGTGCTCCCTACCCTTCTGTCCCTTGTAGCGCACCGTCGAGCTGATCTCGCCACCGGGCGCCGTCAGGGAGACCACCTTGGTCAGGCGCTCCACGTCCTTGGCGCCCTCGTAGTGCCAGAAGCGCGTGGGCTGCGCTCCCGAAAAGAGCCACCCGATCTCGCCCTGCTCGACGAGCGTTTTGCGCCCGCACCTCTTTGCGATGTCCCAGTCCTTGAGGTCGGGGTAGGCGAAGCGCTTCGTCTGATTCGGTAGCGCGCGGCTGACCTCCCTCTTTGGCAGAAAGCGCGTGCGCGTGCCCGCCAGGAAGTCTTCCGCAAAAGTGATCACCTCCTCGCCCTTCTCGCCGGTCAGTTGGAAGCTGATGGTGGTCAACAGGATCCTGACGATGTGCTCACTGCCCCGGGGCCCTTCAAACCAAAAGCCGTGCGTCGGACCATGGCTCCCAGCGATGCGTATAAACTTGAGCGCGCCTTTGGCATCGAACGCCTCCCAGTGAGGTGCCGACCACGGCTCGCCAGTGACCTCCGACACCCCGTGCTGCCGCTGCACGTAGTAGCTGCCGCGCCCAAAGTCGGGCCACGCGTTGGTCACGAGAGTTGTCACAAATTGCGGTAACGGGCCGCCCTTGCCATAGCTTTTGTACAGCTCCACCCAGTCTTTGTAGCTCACCGTGAACGCGTTAAACGGGTCTTTGGGGTGGTCCTTGAGCCATTCCCACAGCGATTCCGCGTTGTACACCGTGTACCGCATGTGGTCGCGGTGGCCGGGCGGGTTGCGCCTGACCTCGTCCTGGTCCCAGAAGAGCCGATAGGTAGCGCGCTTGTGTGGGAAGCGGCGGTTGGGCTCGAGCCTCTCGTGCGTCACGGGGTCGGTGCGGAGCTTCCTGGCCTCGGAGGCCGAAAGTGGGTACCACTCTCCCGTGGCATCCTCTTCGTGCGCGTTTAGTCTGAGCTTTGAAACGTCGGGGAGCATAGCGCAACGCACAACGGCACAACCACAATCACAACACTCGCGCACACTTCTCCCGCCGCCTCGCCGCACTTATGGCTAGTGAGCGGCCCTTACGCGGCCCCTCCGTTGAGCCGCCGCTTGCGGTTGTTTTTGGAGATGACGCGCGTGAGCGCTGTCTTCCGCTTTGTGGCCGCGCTCGGTTGCTTGGGATGCGGCGCGTCCGCTTTGCCGTGGGAGGTTTGCTTGCTTCCGCTTTGGGCGTCGGCGTCCGCGCCAAAAATGGGCCGCGCGCGCGCGATCAAGTGCGAGAAGATGCTGCGCGTGTCCATGCACTTGTGCGCGGCCACAAGCCACGACCGGTAGTGCGTCGGGCAGTACCTGGAGAGGTGGAGGAAAGGGGAGTGTGTGCGCGCCAGGTACGCGCGCGCCTGCAGCGTAGAGGCCAAAAGGAAAAAGCAACGGTGCGCACCAGCACACGCGCAGCGGTGGCGGAACGCTTGCGTTTCGCCCGCCGGTGTCGGCCGGAGACGGCACGCACTTCCACTTCATTCCCGCACCGTTCTCGGGCTCAACTTTGCCACAGAAGCGACAGGACGGCGCGGGTGGCTTGGGCAACGCGTTGCGCATTTCTTCCCACGCTTCCTTGCCGGCAAGCATCGCAAAGTCGCAGCGTAGACAGCAAATGTCGCCCCCAAATCGTGATGCGGGAGTCACGCGCGCAAGCGTGCCGCACATGCTGCACAGCGAGTACCAGCTGCCACACACGCGGATAACGCGGCCCAGGATGGGCACGCGCACGAGCGGCACGTCGCCGCAGCTCGTGGCTTCTTGTCCCTGCTCGAAGCACGACTTCAGGTCGCGCCGAAACTTGGCCACCTCGGAGGAAGAGTCGCGCAGTGCGGCCTCTTCGTGCAAGCTGGGGTCTGCGGCGGCAGCAACGGTAGCAGTGGCAGCGGCAACGGCGCCGTCGCCGCCGCGCTTTTTGCAAGGATTGCACATTGTGGCAACAATTGTGGCCGGGCGCAGATCGGAGGGGAGCAGCGGCTTGGCAACGGGATCAAGCTGCTCAAGCTCGAGCGTTTCGGCCGCCGCTTCGAGCGCGACTGCCGTGCGCAGCGCCGCCGACGAGCGCTTGGCGCAGCGCATGTGCGCCTTGCAGCACTCGTCGTTGTCGATTGCAAGCATGCTTGCCGAGAGACCCAGCTCGTTAAAGGGCTGCTCTTTCCCGGTGTTGTCCTGCACCGCGTTGACAATGCGCCGGCACTCGGAGCAGAAATAGAGCACCGTGGCGTGCTCCGGCAGTCGCGCGCGCGCCGCCTCGCAGGCGTCCTCACCAGGAGCAAGCGGAAGCATCAGCCTTTGGCAGAGCGCGCGCGCCTGTCGACTGCGCGTGCCCTCGCCAAGGTCGTACGAGAGCATGGAGGCGCGCAGGCTTGCGATGCGCGCAAACGCAATGAGCAGCGCCGCGTCGCGCGCGCACAGGTTCATCACGTCCGCCTCCGCTTCCTGCACCGCGCGACTCGATGCCGCGCACGGCACGCCTGGCAATTCGTGAGCGGACGGTCGGATTTTCAAGAGCGCGCACGCCCCACTCACGGTGAGCAGCGAGGCGTCGGCGGCGTCGACTGCCGCGCGCTCCGCCAGCCAAAAGTCCTCGTCCGACATCAGCGTGCACATGCGGTGTGCAGCCGAGCGGTTGTGCAGCGCCGCAAACTGCGCCGAGTCGAGACGCGACGCGCGATAGCCGTGGTGGTTACCGTGCAACCACCACGGGATGTAGATGGAGCGGTACGCGGCCGAGAGCAACCCACCGACCACCTGGACCACCGAGCGCGTCGTCGCGCTCAGCGGGCCCGAGCGGCCTCCAAGCCACGACGCGCAGTAGCTCAGCGGCTCCGCCTCGTGCTTGGAAGGGCGCGGGGCCGCGAGCGACCTGCTTTTTTTGCGCGAGCGTGGTTCGCTCAGCAGATGCTTCTGTATTGCGACGGTCGCCGACTCGCGCGTCTCGAGCATAAACGCGCCCGCGTCGGCCATGCGATGCATTGCCGCAACCAGCGACGAGTGCGGAAGCGCGAGCGGCGGAAGGCCGAGCTGCCCCGTAGGTTGGCGCGTATGCCGCATTGCGTCGAGCGTTGCGCCATCGAGCGCGTACACGGCGGCGAGGTGAAGGCGCACCGCCTCTTTAACGGCGTTGGGCGTCTTGCGCGCAAGCTCCTTAAAGTCGTGGTTGGTCTGCATGCGCAAAGCGCGCAGCAAGACAAAGCGCTTGCGCCACGACTGGCGAGCGGCGGGGTGAATTGCTGGGTGCATGCCCGTAAGAGCCACTGCAACGCACTGCGTGCAGACGCGCACGGCGCCCTCCGAATCCTTGGCAGCCGAAAGCAGCGTCGTCTCCCACCCGCGCGAGCCCGCGTTGGTCACGCGCGCCAAAATGGCCAGTAGCGACTGCGAGGCCTTTGAGCAACAGCGCGGAGAGGCCACGCGATCGCTCAATGGACCGAGGTGCGTCAGATAGCTCAGGTTGGTGACGGTGTACAGGTCTGGCGGTGGCACCATCAAGTCGCGCACCAGCGCATCCGTGGCTGCACGGCCGGCCAGCAGGTCGTCGATTGTCGCAAGAAATTCGGCATGGGCCGACGTCCACGCGGCGGTGCAGTAGGAGTCGTAGTAAAGCGCTGCGAGCGCCGCGCAATCGCGGACACCCCCTGGCGAATCCTTTGGAGAGACATATGCACTTGCTGCGCCTGCGGCGAGCGCTTCCAGCATTGCCCCAAAGCGTAGTCGTGCGATTGCGGTTGTCTGCACGATTGTCGTGGCGCTTGCAAGCGAGTCGTCGGCCGCGCCGCCCAGCGCGCGCGTCGTCGAGGCAATTGCTTGAAAAAGTGCCGGTAAGTCGCGCTGCGTTGCGCACGCCGACACGGCGTGTCCAAAGTCAAGTGACCACAGCCACGCGGGCAACACAAGCGCGTCGACCAGTTGGTGGAGGCGCGCTTGCAACCGACACATTGCGCCCGCAACGCCGGCGTCCTCAAAGTTGGAGCACATGGGCACTGTGCGCGGCTCAAAGACGCTTTGGCTGCACTTCATCATGTCGGTGAGTGGGGGGACGAGGTGCAACTCGGAGAGGTCGGAGGTGGCGTCGCTTGTGCATTCGCCGGTAGCGGGCGACGCGCTTGGCCCGCTACCGGCTGGTAAAAATGCGACATGGGTGTCTCGTCCGCGGCTCCCACGTGGCGCTGAACCAGGCGCGGTAACCCCCCTTGGTCCCTGACGTACTCGTAGTGACTCGTGTCAAACTTGACGCAGGGTCGCCACAAAAGAGACGCCATACCGCCGCGCGCCGCTGCCGTGTCGGCCCACTGCTCGTCTACAAAAAGCAACGCTTCTTGGCGGTAGCCGTCAGAGTCGTTGGCCACGCTTGCGTGTGTGGGAACGCTTTCGCCAGTTTCGAAGCCGAGCGCGTTGCCGTACGCCTGCAGAGGAATGCGCGCGTCCGGCTTGAACGTCGGATCGGCGCGCGCGCACTTGTAAATGTAAGTCTGCACGTAGCGGCTGCACACGAGGCACTTTCCCTGCGTGTGCGGCAACTTGCCCGACTTTCGAAACTCGGCCGCCTGCGAAGGCAGCAAGAACTCGGTCCCAAGAAACGCCAAATCCGTGTCGTCGCCGTAGCGCCAGCGCGCCATCCACACGCATATGCACCGGTCGCCGAAACAGCACGGTCGCTCGCCTATCGAGGTGTTGGGCGGACGAAGATAACCATCGTCGTGGGACTTGGGCACGACCTCTAGCTCCTTTGTGGGGATGGACGAGCTTTCCACAAGATCGGCCAGGAGCTGCAGCGTTTGAAAATTTGTGCTCTCAAGGCTGAGCACCGGGTGCAATTTAAGGTAGGAAGAAAGTGCGTGCTCTTGAGCGCCGTAGCTTTCGTCGGCATCGATGCTCGCGCGGCTCTGCAGCAGCGGCAGCTGGTCGTTCTCGTCGCGCGGCAGAGATCCTGGCGGGACTCTGGGCACTTGGCTTGTTTTAGTGCCGACTTTGGCAATCTCCGTTGCCGTGCCCAACCCGTTCAAAACGTCGGGCATCGGATCTTCGACGTGCGCGCCACCTGCGACCGCGGAGGGCAACGCGAAAGCTGCCGGGCGCCCCGCTGGCGTGGCGCTTGCGTGCGCAAGAGGACGCTTTTGAGAGCGCCGCGAGTTGATTGGGACCATATCGGCCGCAGCCGCGGCCGCGGCCGCGTTGGCACGGCGCGACGCGTGCTCTCGGGCCGCAGACATTCTGCGTTTAATTTTTTTAATTGCTTGCAAGGCGCCACGCTCTATAAAGGACTAGCGTGTAAACTCTGTTCTGAGAAACGCGCAAACGTTGTCGCCGCGCAGGTTTGTGGGTGGGTGCCACGGCGGCGCGTCGTTCCACGAGGGCATCCAGCCGATGCGTCCGCAGAAGAGCTGCGAAACCGACGCGCACATTGTTTCGTTTGTCACGCCCGGCAGTCGCATTGCGGCTGCCGCCGCGCCCACGTCGGCAATGGCCTCGACGTGCGTCGAGTCCGGGTAACTGTTCAGCAGCGCCTGCCTGTAGATTTGATTCCACTGATTTTGGTAGGCCGTCACGTGCATGAACTCGTGCGCAATGACAAAGCCAAGTCGCGTGCCGAGCGATACGTCGTCGTACCGCTCGTCCGCAAAGGGCGGTACAATGAGTCCAGGAAGGAGCATCGAGCACGCCGAGGCCGTGGTAAACAACAGATACGCGTTACGAGAAGTGCCCGGAAACAGCGCGGGGTGCTCACAGATGCCCGCGTCTGTCGCGACGAGCAACAGTCGGTCCAGGTAGATTGCGCGCGCCTGCTTAATGATAATCGCGAGCGCCGAGTCGTCGGATGTAAGGCTGGGGCGCCGAAACTCGCGGTCGACGCCCGCCCACGTGCCTCGCGGCGCTCCCGCAATTCGCACCTTGGTTGCGCGGATTTTGTTGACCGCCAGGCTCCTGTCGGCGTAGTCGGCAAAGATATTACCAATTGTGTCTTGGCTCAGCGCGACAGCAGAGTTCTCCCGAACCTGGTCGGAAAGCAGCTCTAGACGGTCGTATAGCGCGGGCGTTACCAGCGCGTTGAAAGCAATGCGATCAAAGTCGTCGGGAAAGACGCGCTTTGCGGCGGCGAGGCACACCTCGCGCGCACTTGCGCGACTTGCCGATGAGAGCGCGGCAAGCGACGAGAGGCGGACGGTCGACGCGTTGCGCAGCGTCTGCTCGGTGACGGCGTCGAAATCTTCTTCGGGCGCCACGAGCCGCCCAAGTGCGGCTGCGCCTCGCGCGTCGCTCTGCTGCTCTGACGCGCGCTTGCTGAAGAAGGGCAGCAGCAGCCCCGTTTCGCGCACGACCACCGACTGCGCTGCGAGCGCGCAAACGGCCGCCACGCCCTTGGCATACGCAGCCGCCTTGTCGGCGCCGTGCGAGTTGAACGTTGTCACAAAGCGCTCGAGCGGGTAGTTTATCTCGGGGTGAGTGACCACAAATGAGGAGCCCGCGTAGCCCTGGAGCCACGTACCGCGGTACGAGCCGCGAACCACGGCTGTCGCCTGTTCCAGAGTGAGCGGCACCATTGCAGTGTGCAGCTGATTGCGCATCGCCGCGGCAAACTCAATTGCCTCGTTCCGCACCGCGCGACTTTCTCCCACCACGTACAGCGCGTTGCGCAAATCCCGCTCGGAGAGCACCGTGCCAGGCAACACGTCGGCCGTAAATCTGCCTCCAACCATGCTTAAGCCGACGAGCGCGGGCGCATCGCAATAATGCGACGCAAGGAATCCTACGCTCTCGAGCGCCGCCTCGGGCGACTCGACGTTGAGTCCCGGCATCAGCAGGTCGTACGCTTGCTTGGCCGACGCGCCGGCCGAGTTGGACGATACCATGGTGCGACAACTGGCGCGGAATTTGCCAAGGTCAGTTGTCGCCATGCGCGAAGCGCCCTTGGCGCGGACCAGATTGTCGACGTCGCGCTCCGTTGCCTCGGCGTCAAACCACGCCCACTTCTGTTCGCCTCGCGCAAGCGATCCCGCCTCAATCCACTTGCCACAGTAGCGATCGTGATCGGTCGCAGCGTCCGGGTCGCAAATTTCTTCCACGAGCGCGTTGGGCCACACGCGTTTGCGAACGCAAGCCATGTTGCCCGTCACAGAGTCCACCTGCTGGCGCAGTCCTGGGGCGCACACGCCGCGATTCATGAGCTGCATTGTCTCGTACTGCACTGACGTGTTGAGCAGTCTGAAGCCCGCAGGCGTGACCGTCGTTCGAAAGGAGCACGAGGGGTCGAGGAACGAGTTTGATCCCAGGCGATAGCACGTGCCCTTGTCCACGCAGTTGTGTTGCTCCGCGCAGACCGTCGCATGGGCAATAAGCGCAAAAAACAAAGCAATACACGCACTGACAAGCAGCCCAAATTGTGCCTCGTGCATAGTCCGGGTCCGACCGCAACACCCCGGTTATTACTATTAGCTCCACGCGCCGTACCTAGTTATTTTTAGCGCCTCGTGATCCGTACGAGGCCTGGGCCCCACGCCCTCGCGCCTTCTAAGAGCTCTACCACCTGGTAGCGCTGCTGCGGGTCGTTCTTCTTTGCCTGAATCTCGGAAAAGCCCTGCGTCTCCTGTCCATTGGCCTTGTAGCGATAGTCAAAACCGGTGGCCTTGCTGACGTACGTGCTGCCAAAGTAGATCAGGGCGTCGGCGCTCTCTGTGACACTCTCCTTCGACGTGCCGGGCGTCAGGACGGCCATGAAGAAGTTGTTGTTCTTCTCGGCCATCTCGATCCAGCCCTTGTAAAAGTTCTCGGAAACCTTGGGCGTGTCCTTAATGGCCACCACCAGGTACCCATCACGGATCAGAACGGCCAGAAGCTCCGAGAACGGCGCTGAATGCGGCTCGTAGTTGTCACCGTCAAAGACGATGCCAAATCTCGTTTCGCCCGGGAAAGTGGTGAAGGCGACCGCGTTGTAGGCCCGCTCAAACGGCCGCGGGCGATGCAGGAGCTCCATCACGTCCACTGGCGCCATGCCATTCTTACCGCCAACCTTGATCCACTTGCGCACTTTGGGAATAATCTGCAGCGCGGCCTCGTGGGTCATCTGGCTCTTGATGTGGTAGCGCGTCTTCTCCGCGGTTCCATCCATTTCCTTTACGGGCGGGCCGAACGCCTGATTGAAGGGCGCAAGGAGAAGATGATTCTTCATAAGCAGCTCGGTCATGGCTGGGCCGTCCTCCCTGACGGTCAGCCCGGCCATCTGCCCGACAAAGGTGCCGGTGGGCGCTTGGAATTGCGGCTTCAGGTCAATCGCAGGACCGTGGAGCGTCCCCGCCGCAGCCTGGGACGCGCACGTCTTGCTCACGCGCCGCGCGGACATGGGAGGCTGACCGCGCACACCTGCGCCTCCTTGTTGATTTCGCAAACCGGTATATTTTTACAGCGGTTTAAAAGTCGGCATCCAACACTAGCCGCTGTACACACTCCTGGTTTATGATTCGGTTCACATCGTCGTCGCGCAGCTGCTGGTACACCGTGTACCGGTCGGCCGCGTGAACAACCGCGATGGCCGGCAGCTTGGTCACCGCGAGCTCCTCGGCCAGCTGGCTGGTGCTTGCGTCCATGTAGTGCCACTCAAACTGGTGCGTTTCCAGGAGTTTGTGCAGGCGCCGCGACGCCTCCGGGCACAGCGCGCAGGCTTGCGTCCCAAACTGCACGACAATGGGCCCCTTCTTAGGCGCCTCAACCACCGACTGCAGCTCGCACCAGTCCGTCACCGTCTCCGACATGCTCGCGAGACGGTGCCTGACAGCGAGCTCCGCGCGCGAAGCCCCCACCACTTAGCGGCCCTTGCAATTGGTGCCACCCTACCAGAAGCGCCATCAGCAACCAGCAGTTGCTAGGCGCGTGCGCACCGGGTTGCTCCCTTTACACGCACTCTTCCTGTGGTAGCAATCGGTATCTTAGCACGCGCGCACAAGTTTGCCCTCCTTCTTGCCTGTCCCCTTTGCAATCCGTTCTAGTAGTAGCAATCGGTTTCTTAGCACGTTGCTCACGAGAAGCGCGTTGCTCGCAGGATGGCGCGCATAGACTTACAGGCTTCCGAGATCCAAGACGTCCTGCCGCGCATCTTCACGTGCTTGTTGGCCAAGTGGACACTGGTGCGCATAATTGAGCGCTGCAAGCGTCCCAACAACTGGTCGTTGGTTGCCTGGGAGCCGACGGAGAACCACCCGTACGACACGCACCCCATATTCACGTTGCGCCTCGTGTGCAAGCGCTTTAGCAGCCTCTTCAAGTGCCACGTGGCCATGTGCTGCGTGCCGTACACCACGCGCGTGCTGCGCTACAAGGGCAAGAAGTGGCAGTCGGAGCACAATTTTGTCGATCATTTCTTCAAGCTCATTTTGGTCGTGCTCACGGACCTGAGGAGCCACGGTTTGTCGGTGGCTATGTGCACGTCGTTCAAGATGTACATGATCGACACGTGGACCAAGCGCGTCGATTGGGTGGTTAAGAACACAGACGACCAACTGGCGTCCAAGCTCTACCACCTTCTCAAGGCGTATGCCATCCGGTTTCTCGGCGACCACAAAGGCAAGGGTTCCTGCGGCGAAAACGCGGTGATGCGCGAGTATTTCTTCAACTTCCTTGCCGCGCTCGCCAGGCCTCTTGACAAGCTAGCCGAAGAGCGCATGTACGAATTCGGCAAAGAGCGCAAGCGTCGCCCAATCTCGTGGCACCTGCAGACTTATGCTCGCTTCTGAGCGTGAGGCACGCGCGCAGGTTGGGAACCGGACACTGTAACGAGTCGCGTAGTACTCAGTGTTTTTCTTAAACAAAGGCCCTTTCAGGGCGACTCCAACGACTGGACGTGGTCCGCGCCCTTGTCTGAGAACAGCGGGCGGTACATGGGAAACACGTCCTCGTCCCTGGGCACGACCTCTGGGTCGGCCACAAACCTCAGTTTGTCTTTCCAAAACCAAAGCGCCGTGTCCACCACGTCCGCCTCAAAAAAGCACCAAGCTCGAATAACGAACGGCGCCCACTGGAAGTGCTGCGCCATTGGCTGCACGTACGAATGTTCGACAAACTCGCGGATGCCACGCACGAGCGCCTTGCCGGCACCGCGTGGCCGATTCCGATCGCGCGCGTCCTTGCCATAAATCTCCATATACCATCCAGGATCGGTACCCGACGTGCAGACCTCGTTTAGGGGAAAGGTGAGCCCGTGGGCCTTGGCCTTGCGGTAGCGCTCCACTGGCGAGCCGGCGGCATTGCCACTGAGTGGGTCCGTCGTTACCAACTTGTGCAGCTCCCTCACCCACGTGATGGGGTCCCACGGAAATGCGCCACCAACGACCGTCGCGCCGCCCACAAACTTCCCATTGGCGTTGAGCACGTAAAACAAGCCCTCGTCATCGACGTGCGAGAGTGCCGACTCGATTGCGGGTTTTGCAAATCCTTCGGTGCAATCCTGGCTCATATTTTCATGGAAGGACGCAAGCAGCTCCGTGCGCGACGGCTCCTGTCCGATGCCATCCGATTGGTACGCCTTGTCGAACCCCGGAAGCACCACCCCCCATGTGTACTTGGGATAATCGGCGGCAGCACCGGCCGACGCTGCATTCATCTTGGTATTGACGCCCAGCAGCGTAAGCTCGGAGAGGTGCCGCAGACAGGGGAGCGCAGACGCCGACATTGGTTGGTGAGTGCCCGCCCGGCTCTGGCCCTAACCCGCGCTCCCGTTTCTATTGTTATTGCGTGTAGCTTAAGCTTTTTTGTGTCAGCAAGCTACAAATTATGAAACCGTCCGACTAATTCGCCGTCTAAACTTACACCCGAAACGCTGGTAAAGTTGGAAGATGCATTTGACGACAGCGTCGCCCAAGACTCGCTCGCGTCTGATGTCGCGTCGCCCTTGACGCGTAGCCGCTTGGAGAGTAACCGGTCTTCTGCAATCTGCGAGAGCGGCACCGTCTCGATCACGCGCTCAGAAATGGCGCCGCTGGGATCTGTGCTAGCAACGCTTTGAAAAAGCGTCTGCGTTTCAATCGCGCGCAGTAGGGCGCGCTGACACGCCTCGTCCACCCGCCGGTGGGGCGGATAGGCGGCGTGCTTTGCCCACGCAAGCTGTCGCATGATCAGCGCGCTCGGCGCCTCGTCCTGGTACACGTACGAAGCCATGCGCGCGGCATCGGTGGCGCGCCGCAGCGCGCGCCGCTCGGCCGCCAGCGCCCCCCAGGCCTCCTGTGGCATGAACGCGGAATTGCAGCGCCAATGATCAAGCTGCTCCATGGCACACCGCAGCGTCTTGACCAGGCTCTCGTCGCGGACGAGGTGCTGCGCGTGAGCCGGCACGACCGACATGACGCCAAAGCACGCCAGAATGGTGGCGGTAGTGCCGATGCAAGTGTAGACGTTTCCGTACTTGCTGTCAATCTTGGAGAGCGGCTCGGTGATGCAGTCGCGCTGCGCGTTTGCAACGCGGCACGACGCGAGACCGCGCGAAAGAAAGACCGCGTCCGCGCCGTCGATGGTCTTGAGCGCTTTTGCCAGAGGCAGCAGCTGCGTGCGGATTGACCGAAGCACGTACGCTTTCTCTCCCGGCACGCCGCGCCCCTCCAGGTAGGCGCACACGGCTCCCAGCGGCGCACCAAAGACGCTGCCGCACACCGCCACGCCGCTGCTCGCCTTCGCAATATCCCTAGTTCGCTTGCCACTAGTTAAAGTGGGCAGTGTGAGCACGAGGCGGCGCACGTAGACCGCAGCGGTCTGCTGGTATTCAAAAAAGGGTCCAAGGGCGAGGCAGCGCTCGCACCCGGCCGCGCGCACCTCGGCCCGAGTTAACTCTCCGATCTTTGCAAGATTGGGGATGAGCGGCGCGCAGACTACGCCAGGCGGCACGCAGGTGACGGGCGGCGTCGGAGGCACGACCTTTGGTATGCTCAGCTCCATCGGGTCCGACCTCAGCGTGAGCGTCTCGTTTAACATTGCAAGCGAGCTGCTCGACGCGGCCAAAGACGAGCAAATTGCAGCCGACGAATTGATATCTCTCGTCCTGGGATTTGCCATCATCTTCTCCGCAGTGCAAGCGCGCCTCAACAAAACCTTGGAAGATCGGCGTAAATCTGTTGTAGAGAAAGCGCGATCAAAGGCGCGAGCGCGCGTGTCACAACTCAAAGAATTGCACGGCGAAGCACTTGGTGGGCTCTTCAGCGAGGGGTTTGTGCACTCCGCCGAGCACGCCGCCGTGAATGAGCTGGCGACCAAGCGCTCCGGAATAGACTTTTTGGCGCTTGTGGTCAACATCCTGCAACGGATACTGGTTGCGATCTCGGTGCAGCTGCTCGCAGCGTCGGTGCGCTCTCAGCAGGAGAGCCGCCTCGTGCGGACCGTCTCTCTGATAGGCCTCGCAATCTTTTTTGTCTTTGTAGAGTCGTTGACCACGCGACACATGTGACACATAGCGCGAGAAGAACCGTGTGGCACCAGTTGCAAGGGTAAAAAAATGATACACTGGCTTTTTTGCACACTCGTGTCACTTAGCCGACACGGGGCTCAGGCACTGCCGAAACAAGCACGCCTTCTTTTTTTTACCCTCGCCACCAAACTTTCGCTTGTCTTTGCACGTAGGACACTTCCCACAGTCTCTCCGCATGCACCAGTAGCACTTTCCGCACCGTAAGAGGCGCGCATGCTTTTCTGATTTGGTGCGTTGCTTGAGAAGCTGCGGCGCCGCGCTCAGCTGCAGCAAAAGACTTGCGTTATGCACAACCTCCTTGGTGTCTGTCGTCATGGACGCGCAACCCGTTGCGCAATTGCGCAGCACCAACCACTAGGCTGGCGCACTAGCGAAGCAAATAAGACGTACATTACTGCCCGACTGGAACACACACATCGCGGGCCATAACCAGTGCAATTCTTAAGGCATCCGCGCACACAAAGGGGTAGTGCACCCACGTTGCGTCGCGGTAGCAGGTCGCCTCCATCGTTGCAACGGCAAGGCCTTTGAGACGCGCGGCGCGCTCGAGTAGGTCGTACGCGCCGCGCCGCTCGTCCTCGGTAAACTGGGCGCGCACTGTGGCGTCACAATGCAGAATGGGAGCACGAGCCGTTGTGGGCACGCTCATGCACAGCATCGCGGCGCACACGAGAGCGCCAGCGCTTGGTGGCTCGCTTTTGCCGTCCCGCGACGCAATGCGAAAAAACGGCACGACCGAGCGCACGGCCATTGCTGCATCGGCGTCGACGATGCGGGCTGAAAGCAGCGCTGCCAGTCGCTCCTCCGCCATCACCTGCGCGTTGCGCGTTAGCAGCATCATTACGCTGACGCTACTGAGCAGGTCCGCCTCCATTTCGACCATCCTGTCGTAGAGCGCGCTGATCCTCGCCGTGTTCGAGGCGGCCCATGGTCCAAACTCAGTCTGCTCCTCGAGGGTAAAAAAAGAGTAACCAATGTACGCCAGCTCGTGCGTGTGCGGCGAGTAGAGGTTGGGCTGCACGCTGTAAAAAAGGCGCGGAAAGTGCGTGTACATGCACCGCTCAAATTTCCACGCAACGCTCAGGCACACGGCGAGGCGCAGGCGGGTCGCCTTGCTGAAGTTCTTGCCGTCGCAGACGTTGCGGAGGGCCCACTCTTGCGCCAGCGCCTCGGCTCCGGCCACAACGTTCCATCCGTCGGTGGACGCGTGGCGCAGGTGGCGCGTGGCCAGCGCTCGCACGGGTGGCGGTTGGCCTTTTTCAACGACCGCACCGCCGCTGTAAAAGCGCGCGTTCCACAGGTTGCGGCAAATCAGCTCGCTGTACACGAACACGAGGCTGGCCGTGCACATAGGCAATACGGTCAGCCTCTGGTAGTCAAGGGCATCGCGAAAGGCGTGGTCGATTGACACGGGTGAGGAGCGTTCCGCGCGCAGCGCCTTGAGTTGCCTGCCCTCGCCCTCGCCGATCACGCCAGCGTCGGCGTTGGCGTCAGCATAGGCGCTGGCCATGGCCGCGGGCGCGGCCACGAGGTTGACGAGAAAGACGCGCACCTCGCGCACGACCTCAACAACGAGCCGGCGCAAGTAACAAGGTTGACAGTTGCTCGTCTTGGTGGAGGTCTTGGCTTGCTGATTGTTGCGCTGCCGAGGTGTCAAAAAAGTACGAGGCGTGTCAAGTGCTCGATAGCGAAGAATTGCGCCCAATGTAACGCTAACAGTTGCTTGCCACTTTTGACAAATGGCGCTTGTTGCTCTGAAGCAATGGGATTGCACGGCGGCAAAACGGGCGCAAAGGCACACTTTCTCGAAAAGTTTTCCGGCGCTTTTCGGGACGTGAAGCGTCTCAAGGACGTGCGCGAGATCCTGGGCGCGCGGCGCTCGCAGACGCTGGCGGTGCTCGATGGCAACGTGATGATGAACGCAATGCCCTCGTCCGTTGACACCTTCAGCGGCTATGTGTCTCTCCTGAGCCACCAGCTCGAGGAGGCGGTGCAGGCGGCCGCGCACGTCGTGGTGGTCTTCGACGAGCCCGCCGCAATGACAACGGCCAAGCGCGACGAGCAGCGCCGGCGCGACGCGCAGCGCCAAGCGCGCGTGCCCGTGTGCTCCGAGGACCTGATGG
>MDTG01158349.1_pt1 | contig 15886 bp, 16 predicted proteins | sample 811421 | NCBI WGS metagenome assembly MDTG01 (sample SAMN05326645, study PRJNA326480) | marine metagenome | isolation source: seawater | place: Pacific Ocean: South East | collected 2011 | reverse complement strand
CCACTACGTTGATAGGCTGGATGTGGAAGCGCGGTAACGCGTGTAGCTGACCAGTACTAATAGCTCAATTGGCTTGATTTATGCACTGAAAAAGATTTTAGCAAAATATTATCATACAAAATACTTCTTGTAAGATGATAATGATTTCTTATATTCAATTTTAATTTTTTGTCTCCCTTTTTTAAAAGATTTATTTTTTCCTAAAAGTTTAAATAAGAAACCTTGAACTAAATTCTTGTTGAATCTTTGTCTATTATAAAGAACTTCAACTTCTTTTGATTTAAAATCTTCAAAAATATTATTAATAACATTGTATTCAATATATCTATCTATAACTCTGCAACTCATAAGAAAATCTGTTAAATAAATTTTATTTTCTAATTTTCTTATTATGTAGATACCTATTAATCCATGATCACCATATAAGTCTTTTAACCCAAATAACTTTATATAAACTTCCTTATTTTTATTTAAATCAATAATTTCTCGAATAGATTTTCTATTAAGAGAGAAATTAAACTGATTAGTTTTATTAAAAAGCTGTTCTGCTCTTGCTATATTTAATCTAGATATTTTTTGATAATAAATTTTTTGTTTTAGTTTTTTAAAAATAGCTTGATCATTTAACTTACTATTTGATAGTTTTAAAAAACTATCTTTTATAACATATTGCTTGTATTTTTGAGTGTCCTCTTTTAAGATTTGTTTTTTTTGTAATCTAGGATGAGACATTATAGTTTCATAACATTTTATGATATCGCTTGAATCGACTAATGATATTTCTTTTATATTTTTTTTAACTTTTGAAAGCTCTAAATAGTTGTCATCTACAAAAATTGAGTCGTTAGGTCTTAAATTAAGTTGTTTTAAAGTTTCTTTAATATTTGACGATTTATCTCGCCAATTAATTTTTGAAGATATAAAATCTTTCTTTTGTAATATCATATTTCTCTTTTTTAAAGTTTCCCAGACTGTTTTTTTCTCATTTTTAGACACAAGAGTTAAAATAAAACCTTGTTTTTTTAGGTAAAGTAGATGTTTTTGAAATTTTTCGTAGGCTATACCTAAATTGCCTGATGAATACTCAACTTTATTATAACCTTCCTCAGCAGCTACTCCACCCCATAAAGTATTATCACAATCTAAAAAAATTATTTTAAATTGCTTAATAATAATATTTTTAATTTCGGAAAATATTTTTTTAGATAATTTTGTTAAAAAAGAGTATTCAAATGGCATCTTTAGAAGTATTTCATTTCTCAAACTGAAATTTTTCTCAAAATTATCTGACAGAATTGAGTACTTAAAATTTGATAAACTATCAGATTTAAAGTGATTTAGTAATTTTATAAATTCAATGTTATTTTTTTTATCAATTAGATTATTTTTCAAATTCTTTTTTATAAATACAAAATTAAAATTAATATCTTTTCTTGATTTCATAATTTTGATGAAAAATTTAGCTGCTCGTATATAATTAATGTTAAAAAATTCATTTACATAAATTAAAACAAAAACTTCTTTTAAATTATGTATACTTAATTTTTTAAAAGATGTGAAATTTGAGTCATAAATATATTGAAATTTTAAACTACAATTTAATGAGTTATCTTTCCAGATTTGCGAGTTTTCAATTAAGTTAAAATTTGAAAAAATTAAAATATTATCTTTCATTTTTTTAATAATAAGTTTTTATCACTTCTTATATTCTTTTTGATTATTTCATAAATATTTTTTGTATTCACAGCTGAAACTTGGAATCTACCGAAATCCGAATATTTAATTTTTTTGTTTTTTGATAAAAGAGCCTCTAACTTTTGCAAATCGTATTGAGGATCTTTATCAAGGTCTCTAACATAATATTTTGTTACAATATTTTTTTCCTTCTTTTTTGTTGTAATTTTTCCTGAGAAATTTTTAAAATATCTGTAATTTACGCCCAATTTTTGTTCCACAAAATGTACAAATGTACATTCCCATTTGCAACCAAGATTAACAATCTTAGCATTATCTTTTAATAATAAATCAAATAACGTATTATTTCCGAAACAATCTGTTAATTCTGAATTAAGGTATTTTTTTTTATTTTTTCCAAATAAACTACAACTGAAAAATGGGTGCGGTGATCTCGTTATGGATTTATTGGTCCTGAATTTCTCATAAAAAAGTCCTATAGATGCTGGAGTTTTGTCAGTATCAAAAAATTTTTTTTTTGCAAAATTTTCTTGATTAAAAGCTGGAACAACCAATGTACCTTTATTTTTAAAGAATTTAATTATGCTATCTTGTAGATATTTAAGCTTATTTCCTTTTTTTATTTTTAATTGAGCCGCCACTATAGCATCTCCATGCATCATAACAGTTGAACTTGGATTTAAACCTAATTTTTCAAAAACTTTTTGAACTTCGTTTTTCATTTTTTTTTCTTTAAAACATCGACTATTTCTCTTACATTTTTCAGCCTAGACATTTCCCTAGAAGAAAATTTTATATTAAAATCCTCCTCAATTTGTAATAATAAATTAAAATGTTTAAGAGAGTCCCAAGATTTAAATGTACCATGTTTTAAAGATATGATTTTTCCTGGAATTTTGTCTTTGGGGAATAACTTTTTAAAAGTTTTCTTAAGTTTTTTTTCTATCATTTTCTTTAAATCAAAAATCCTTTATTTTTTTAATATACTTTGATTTTAAAAGATTATTGATACGATCTAGATGATCAACAAGTTTAAATTTTTTTTTATTAGCTATATCGAGAAGATCTAAAGTTCCCTCTGCTAAATTCAATATTTCTAAGGTGACTCTAGTTTTTTCTTGTTTTTTTTTAATTCTAAAATTCATAATATTTTCATAAAGATTGATCGAACTTTTTGATAACTGTGGAGTGCCATATTGTATTTTTCCTATAGGTGTAAAATTATTATCAATTGTAAGCAAAGTTTCATAATAAATTTTTATACTTTCAATAATAGTTTTAAATGAAATAAAATTTTCATTATCCAATGATGTATGATATTCTTTAAAATCCATTTTAGATTCATTAGGTCTTGTATACATATTCCTCATTATTGATCCAATCGGCAAGTTAAATCCTGGAGAGCAAAATTGCCTTTCATCACTCCCATCTGGAAAAAAATCTATAATTTCATTTGGAAAATTTGAATTATTAATTACATTTAAAGCTGCTTTGTCAGCTAAGGAATTTCCTAATCTTGATTTTTTATAAGTAATTTTTTTTCCATTACCTAAACAGTGAATTATGTATCCAGCCACAATCTTTTTAACTTTTTTCTTAGAATAATGCAAAAATGCTGCTGCTCCGATATTTTCCGGACAAATTAAAAATCTATATGAATAATTATGGGGGCCAGTAGCCTTAAGTATTTTGTACAAAATTGACCAAACCAAAGGGCCCGCTAACTCATGGTTTGCCATTTGTGGATGACATAGATAAGTAGATAATAAAATTTCTTTATTTGTTTTTCCAGGTATCAATGTATCGGAATAAACCAAGTGGCCTGGTTTAATTTTAGAATCTATTACAACTTTATATTTTCCCTTTTTAAGCTTTAAATATTCATTGTATTTTATACAGAATCCCCATTGTCTTTTGTAATAAGAAGTAACATACGGGATAGCATTGGGCAATTCTGGAAGTGTATAAAGATGTTTTTTTAATTCTTCTAATGTAACTTTTTTATTTACTGGAATTGAATAATTAACCACATGTAGATTATGATTTTTGAAATTTGCAAATTTTTTACCGTCAGGAGATATTATGTAAGCATCATTTATGTTCCATTCGTCAGGCACTGTCCAATCAAGAACTTTTGTTCCTGATTTAATTTTTTTCTTTTTTAAGTCTACAATTTCACCAATAATATCTAAACTTTCTCTAAAACCTTTGCCAAGAATACTTCTACAAATTTTATAAAGTTTATTAAAATATTTTTTTAAAAGTTGCTCTGTTACAAAATCGTCTATGCTAATGTTTGATTTCATCTGTTTAAAAAATTAAAAAAAGTATAACATAAATAAGTTATTAATATTACTAATCACCGAGACCAGCTTTTATCAAACCAATTATTATCTTATCCTATTTAACATAAGGCTACAATTGAATATTATGTTCAATAGTTGAACATTAAACAAATTTATGTTAAATACAATAAATATTTTTTATTATGAAACCAGTAAAAGTATCAGTTTTAATTCCAGTTTATAACGCTGAACCATATATTGGAAGATGCATTAGGTCATTATTAAACCAAACACTTAACTCTGATGATTATGAATTAATAGTTATTGACGATGGTAGCACAGATAATACTGAAGCTATTATTCAACCTTATATGGGTGATATACGATATTATAAAAATAAAAAAAATTTTGGACTGCCGAAAACTTTAAATACTGGAATAAAAAAATCTAAAGGTCAATTTATTGTACGAGTTGATGCTGATGATTGGGTACATCCTGAATATTTGAACACACTCTCTTTGGCTTTAAAATTAAATGATCATCTTGATGCTATCGCATGTGATTATTTTATTGTTAGTGAAAATCAAGAGAAAATAAAATTAAAAAACTGTGAAAAGGATCCCATAGGTTGTGGAATAATGTTTAAAACACAACAATTAATAAAAATTGGCGTTTATGATGAAAAATTCTTGGCAAGAGAAGAAGAAGATCTAGCAAAGAGGTTTAAAGAAAAATTTAAAATTTCAAGACTTCCTATTCCACTATACCAATATCGATTTCATGGAAAGAATATGACTAAAAATAAAAAATTAATGAAAAAATATAAAAAAAAACTTAAAAAGAAGTTTGGTATTTAATATGCATAAAATTTTTTCCAACAATCAAAATATTATTAAAAAAAATTTTCCATATATTATTGCTGAGGTTGGTGTAAATCACGAATGTTCAATGCATAAAGCAAAAAAGATGATATCATTGGCATCCGAAGCAGGAGCTAATGCCGTCAAATTTCAAAGTTACAAAGCGGAACTAATAGCTTCAGTTAACAGTCCTCATTATTGGGATTTAAAATCTGAAAAAAGCAGAAGTCAGTATCAGCTATTTAAAAAATTTGATAAGTTTGAAAAAGAAAACTACATTGAACTAAGTAAGTATTGTAAAAAAAAAAGAGTTGAATTTATGTCGACCCCATTTGATGAAAATTCAGTAGAATTTTTAAATCCGATAATGAATATTTATAAAATCGCTTCTGCAGATATTAATAACCTACCTTTATTGGAGCATATTGCCTCAAAAAAAAAACCTATTATCCTATCCACTGGAGCATCCTCATTGGAGGAAATTAAATATAGTGTTAATATTTTAAAAAGAAATGGTTGTAAAAATTTAACATTAATGCATTGCGTACTTAACTATCCAACTAAAAATATAAATGCGAATTTGAACATGATTGATGATTTAAAAAAAAATTTTCCAAAATGTACAATCGGATACTCTGATCATACTGTTCCTGATAAAAATATGATTATTTTAGTAAGCGCATATCTTAAAGGAGCTATGGTCATTGAAAAACACTTTACTTTCGATAAAAAAATTAAAGGTAATGACCATTATCACTCGATGGATAAGAATGACCTAAAGGTTTTTGTAAGCAATTTAGAAATTATTCATTCAACTTCAGGACTTAAAAAAAAAAAATATTTAAATTCAGAGAAAATTTCAAGAAAAAATGCAAGACGAAGCATAGTTTTGAAAACAGATGTTTTTAAAGGACAAGTACTCAAGAAGGAAATGTTAATTACTAAAAGACCTGGCACAGGCATCAAACCTACTGAATGGTATAATGTTATTGGAAAAAGGACAAAAAAAAATCTTAAGAAAGATCGATTATTACTATGGAGTGATTTAAAATAAACTAATGAAAAGATTAACCGATAAAGAATATATTGTTAAATCTGGTGAAGTTTTAGTTGGCTCATCTTTACTTAAAAGTAAAAAATTAAAACCAAAAGATAAACTTAAATATATGTTAAATAATATGGAATTTAACAAAGTATTTATTTATAAAAAAACTAAATCAATAATTCAAAATAGAGAAATTTTAAAAAAACTTAAAAAGAGCTTCAAAGATTATAGACAGAAGTGGAATGAACAGCCAAAAAAAATTATCAATGAAAAAATTCCCAACTCAAATTTTAAAAATCAAAAGCTCAACCCCCTATGCGTTGACATTGAAGTAGCTTCAATATGTGACTTAGCATGCCCATTTTGTTTTAGAGAGCATGAAGTTACACCAGATAAGATAATAGATGAGAAATTTTGTTATAGTTTAATAGATCAAGCAGCAGAGCTGAATATTCCAAGTATTAAATTTAATTGGAGAGGTGAACCTCTTCTCCATCCAAAACTTCCCAAATTTATTAATTATGCGAAAAAAAAAGGAATTTTAGAAACAATAATTAACACTAATGCAACAAATTTAAATGAAAAAAAATCAAAAGAACTTATCGAAGCAGGATTAGACTCAATCATTTATTCGTTTGATGGTGGATCAAAGAAAACTTATGAAAAAATGAGACCTGGAAGATTTAAAAAAAATAAATTTGATGATGTATATAACAATATTAAAAATTTTAAGAAAATAAAGGAGCAGATGAAAACTCCATTTCCTTATACAAAAATTCAAATGATACTTACAAAAGAAACAATGAATGAAATTGACAATTTTTTTAATTTATTTGAAAATTACGTAGATGACGTAAGCTTAAGTCAATACACTGAGCGTGGAGGGGATTTAGAAGCTTTAAATGAATTAGAGCTAAAAAAATATAATGAAAAAATTATAGAGCAAAAATTGCCTAAAGGCACACCCTACTTAAAAGATGTTTTCGGAAATATTAAGATTTCAAAAGGCAGAAAACCATGCGAACAACCCTTTCAAAGATTAATGGTTTCATATGAAGGTAAGGTTGCTATGTGCTGTTATGATTGGGGAGCAAAACATACAATAGGGTATACTAACTCTAAAAGTTTTAATAATAAAAAAGATTACACCACAGTTTTTGAGAAGGCTAAAAATCGTGAGAAGGGCTTTGAGCTTTTAGACAGAATAGTAATGCCAAAAGAGTTTAATAAACCAAAACAAAAACTAGAAACCATAAAGGATATATGGTTTGGCAAAGAAATTAATAAAGTTCGTACAGATCATTTGGAATGCAATGGAATAAATACAGAAATTTGTCGAAATTGTACTTTTAAAGATGTTTATAAATGGGAATAATAAATCTTTTAATTTTCACATTTAAAAATATTAACCGCATTATTAAGTGTAAATTTATTCTAACAACACCAAAAAAAAGCAAATATCTTCTTTTTGATAGAGAAAGACTACATTTTATTAATAACTATAAAATCTCAAATAATTTACATATTCTTGATGTAAGATTTGAGTCAATAAATTTACCGGTTTTATTCAAAACACTTAAAAATTCTGGAATAAATAATTTATCAAAAAATTATATAAAAAATTATATTATCGAGATAAATCCAAAAATAATATTTACATTTACAGATTATAATCCTACTTTTTTCTTATTAAAAAAATTAGTTAAAAAAACAACATTTAAGACTATTGCAATACAGTCTTCCTATAGGTCCATCACAATTTTTAGGATTTTTGAAAAAAAAAAGTATACAGAGTATGAAAGTGATTATTATCTATATTTAAATGACTTTACGAAAAATAATTTTATAAAAAAAATTATAAGTAGTAGGTTTATCAACATTGGTTCATTTAAAAATAACTCAATAAAAAAAAATAAAACCAGTAGATTTGATATTTTATTTATATCACAATATAAGAGTCATTTTATTAAAGACTTAAAAAAAGTATATTTCAGAGAACTTAAGATTCTTAAATGGCTAATAAAAATATCTAAAGAGTGCAATTATACTTTAAAAGTTGCAATAAAGAGTAATATCAGTGGAAAAGTAGAAAAACTCGAAATTTGTAAAAAAAAATATTTAAAAGATTTTGGTTTTTTAAATTTTTCAAGCCTTGTTGGAGAAGATAATAAAAAAAACAATTACAATTATATAGATGAAGCTAATATCGTTGTTTTTTCAGATTCGACATTAGGACTAGAAGCTTTAGCAAGGGGAGCAAAAATCTTATCTTATCCACCTAAATGGTATTCAGTTAAAAAGAAAGAATTTTTTTGGGATGATAAATTTAGTTATATTAAATTTAGAAAAACGTTGAAATCAATTATAACAATGAAAAAAAAAAAAATGGGAAAATTATGTCAAGAACAGTCCTTTAAAACCCAAAAATGACGACGGTAACAAAATTTTTCATAAAATTATAAAAAAATATGGATAAATATAAACTAAATTTTATTTCAGAAATCGCATCAAGTCATACAGGAAAGATAAAAAATGTAATTAAACTATCAAATTTACATTTAAGATCTAAATCGAAATATCTTAAATATCAAATATTCAAAACTGAAAATTTATATCCAAAAAAAGAAAAAAATTTTAGAAAGTTTAAAAAACTTGAAATTAGCTATGATAGTTGGAAAAAAATAATAAATAACTTCAAAAAAAAAACCAAAATTATATTAGAACCATTTGATGAAGAAAGCTATTTCTTTTGTAAAAAATTTAAAAAGGACGTCTCCTTAAAAATATCTACTACAGAATCTGATAATTTTATTTTGATAAAGGATGCTATTAAAAATTTTAATAAGATATTCATTAACTTATCTGGTTTTAAAGAAAATGAAATAAATTTAATTTTAAACAATTTTAAAAATAAATCTTATAGAAAAAAAATAATTTTAATGTATGGCTTTCAGTCATATCCCTCAAGATTAAAAAAAATGAGATTTAACTTGTTCAAAAAATTTAAACAAAATAAATTTACTTATGGTTATGCTGATCATTCTATTTACGGCCTATCTAATGAATTTTTATCTAGTGTTTTTTTAGCTCTTAAATATAAATGCTCCTTTTACGAAAAGCATGTTTGTCTTGATATTAAAAAAAAACCTAATGATTATATATCATCAATACATTTTAATGATTTTGATAGATTGATAGAGAGAGTAAATTTAATCAATATTAAAAATTTAGACATTAAATTTAAAAATAAAAATGTTTTTTCTAACGAAGAAAAAAAATATGCACAAGAAATGCATAAAAAAGCTTTTACAAAACACAAATTAAAAAAAAATCAGAAAATAAAGATAAAAGATTTAATCTTTTTAAGATCCAACAACAAAAATGGAATAACAAGATTAGATATTTATAAAAAGAAAATTACTTTAAAAAAAAATGTAAATTCAAACAAATTTTTAAAGAAATCTTTTATTTATTAAAAAAATATGAATTCGAGTATCAAAAAACAAATTAATTTTAAAAAGTTTATAAAAAAAAAGAAGGTTGGTATTTTAATTATTACTAAATTAGGATCTAAAAGATTAAAAGATAAAATAAAAGCTAAAGTTAATCAAATTACATTGACAGAAATCTTAATTAAAAGATTAGTAAGTGCAATTGGAAATCAAAATCTTGTAATTTGTTCGTCTGGAAAAAATAGCAAGTACTTTTTAAAACCTTTTGTAAAAAAATATAAGATAAAGTTGTTTCTTGGACAAAATAAGAATGTTATGGGAAGAATACTAGACTGTATGCAAATGTATAACTATAAACATTTTGTAAGAGTTACTGGGGATAATCCTTTTACAGACTGCGCAGCTTTAAAAAAAATGGTAAAATCTCACATAAAAAAAAAAAATGACTATACTTATACAGATAGATTACCAAAAGGGATGCAGCCAGAGGTTTTTTCATTCGCAGCCTTAAATAAATATAAAAATAAAATTATTGATAAAAATTCCACAGAATATTTGACTTATTTTTTTCTTAGAAGAGACTTGTACAAAATAGAAAACTTTAAAATCAAGCAGGTTGTTCCAAATCAACAAAAATTAAGTATTTCTATTGATTATTATAAAAATCTGAAGTTGTTAGAGAATATTATGAACACTAATAATAATAATATTTACTTAAAAAGTAGAAAAATTATACATTTTCTTAAAAAAAATACTCGTCAAATAAACTATCTAAAAAAAGTTCCAATTAAATGTAAAAGTTATGACGTGCGATATTTATTTGATAAGAAAAAAAAATTTATTGATTTAGATTAAAGATAAAAGTTTTTTTTTATAAATTTGAGATCTTTTAATTTAATATTATTTGATGAGGGTAACACTAAAATTTTATTCCAAACTTGACTTGTATTAATTAAATCAGTTTTTAAATAATCTTTCAAACAGGGTTGTAAATGGAGGGGTCTCCAAAAGTTTTTTAGATTTATTCGAAACTTATTCATTTTTTTGATTATTTTTTCTTTTTCTTTTGGATTTTTACATACAAAAAAATTAAACCATTGAATAATAATACAAAATTGTGTAGCGTTCAATATTTGAACAATAATAATGAAAAAAGAAGCTATTTATTTATTCTTTAGTAAGTTAAAGCCCTTACTTGATAAAATCAATCCCGTAAGAGAAAGAAAGATAAATTATAAATCGAAATCTAGAAAAAAAGTCGATCCAGTTACTTTCTTTGATTTAAAAATAGAAAAATCTTTATTTAAATTAATATCAAATAATTTTCCTGATCATCAAATTATTTCAGAAGAAAAAAAAAGTAAATTTACTAATTCAAAATATAAATGGGTAATTGATCCAATAGATGGTACTAAGGCATTTTTAATGGGAATTCCAACATGGTCAAACCTACTAGGATTTACTATAAATAATATTCCAACAGTTGGATTTGCAAATTTTCCAATGCTTAAAAAATTGTTTTTTTCAGACGGACAAAGATCTTTTTTAATTGAAAATAAACAAAGAAAAATTATAAGCACAAAAAAAAATAAATCTAAATATCTCAGATTGGCTATAAATTCACATTACCCAGTTTTTAAAAAAAATTTTTTAAAGTTTTTAAAAAAATTTGATGGAATTAAAAAATTTTCTGGTTTAGATGCCTATAATTATTGTTTATTAGCCCAAGGTAAAATAGATGTAATAATTGACGCTGAATTAAAAGATTACGATATTATACCTTTGATACCAATATTGAAAAATGCCGGCGCCGTTATTACAAATTTTAGAGGTGGCAAAGATATCAGCAGAGGTGAATTAATAGTTTCTAAAAATCAAAAAATACATAATCTAATTACAAAACAATTTAAAAAATTTAATATTTCTTAATTTTTTCTAAAAATTTAAAAGTTTTATCAAATTCTCTTTTTGATAGATGTAATGATGATGGTAACACTAAAATTTTTCTCCATATGAATTGTGTATTTGATAAACTTTCTTTAAGATTTTTTTTTAAATAGGGCTGAAGATGCATTGGCATCCAAAAATAATTCAAATTAATTTTATTTCTTTTGGCTTTTAACAAAATATTTTTTTTTATGTTATTTTTTAGAATTAAAAAATTAAGCCATTGAATGTGTTTTGTATTTTTTTGAGGATAAAAAGTGTTTAAATTATTTTTTTTTATAAAAGATAGATACTTGTGATATATCTTACTTTTAATGTTTTCTATTTTCTTAAAATTTTTTATTTGACCTAAGCCCAAAGCAGCATGTATTCCAGTAATTCTTAAATTAAACCCTAAATCAGAATGAAAATAATTTCCAGTTTTATAATTAGTTGAAAGAAGTTGAATTTTTTTTGCTAAATTAACATTATTCGTTGATACCGCTCCACCACCACCTGAGGTTATCGATTTATTTCCATTGAATGAATAACAAACAGCATCAGAATATTTAATAATTTTTTTGTTTTGATATTTTGAACCTAATGCGCAGGCTGCGTCTGATACAATCTTTAAATTAAATTTTTTTGAAATTTTTTTTATTTTTATTAGATCTGGAATGAAGCCCAAAGTATAAACTGGGCAAATTGCAAAGACCCTTTGTTTAGTTTTTTTGTGGTAATAAAATTTTCCTTTCTTATAAGTTTTTTTTAAAAGAGTATTAAATACCTGGTCAAGATCTAGTGTTATAGAATTTTTTTCTATATCAAAAAACCAAGGTTTAGCTTTATTTGAAACAGCAGCATTAGCAGTTGCTACAAAGGTATAAGATGGCATAATTACAAGATCATTTTCTTTTATCCCCAAAGCTTTCATACTTATAAATAGAGCTGTGCTTCCAGAGTTTAAAGCTATTGTTTTTTTTGAACCATCTATTTTTGAAATATTAGCTTCAAATTGGTTTATAATTGTTTCGCTGTGCGTTGATATTTGATTATCATTCAGACTTTTAGTGAGTATTTTTCTCGTCTCAATAAAAATTGTCGGTTCAAATATATTTATATTCTTCATCTTAAATACCATTTAATTGTCTCATCTAAACCTTTAGATAAGTTAGTATATTTAATTTTTCCTATTTGAGTTTGTGTTTTTCTCATATCAGGAACTCTTCTGGATTGAGATCCTTTAGTAATATTTCCAGGAGCAATAAGGCAATTTTTGTTCACTTTTTTTTTAATTAATTTTGCTAATTTTAATATTTTAATTTCCCCATTCATATTGCCTATGTTATATATTTTATTATACGAACTTTCCTTAAAACTTAATCTAATTATTTGCTCAATTGCATCTTTAATAAAACAAAAAGCTCTTGAATGATTAGGGGAATAAACAATACATTTTTTTTTTTTATTTATTTTTTGAATTAATTCAGGAACAACATGCGCGAAACCCATTCTAGGGCCATATATATTGTGAGGTCTAAATATTAGAGATTTATGTTTAGATTGAGTAACCATATTTTCAATAACGAGCTTAGAAATAAGATATGAGTCTCGTTTAGAAGGAAATTTAGGAAGAATAAGAGCATCCACTTCTTTTGATGGAAAAAATTTTTTTTTGGATTTTATAAGAGGAGAATATACCTCACTTGTAGAAAAAAAAATTATTTTTGTTTTTTTAATAGAGATAGATTTCATTAAATTTATTGTAGATTTAATATTTGTTTCCATTGTTTTAGAAGGGTTCTTAATTACATTTTTAACACCAACTATTGATGCTAAATGAAAAACATGTGAGAATTTTTTTTTTAAAATAAAAGATTTTGTTAAGTCAATGTTTTTAAAATTGATATTTTTTTTTTTACATAATTTTTTAAAATCGTTATCTATTCTACCTCTTGATAAGTTATCAACCAATGTTAAATTAAAATTCTTTTCGCTTAATCTTTTAGCTAAGTTAAATCCTATAAAACCAGCTGCACCTGTAATTAAAATATTTTTAGACATCTCTTCCCAATATAAATAATTTATGTTTATTATTATTCAAAAAATTAATTTGTTTGTTTTCTAAAACATTATTTAAATCAAAATAAACATTTTTTTTTGAAAAAATTTTTAAACTAAGATTTAAATAATTTTTATGCTTTACACAGAATAAAATAATATTGAATTTTTTAAATGATGGTATTTTTCCGGAATTAATATCTTCTAGTCTTAAAAATGGATCATGCATAAATATTTTAGAACCGTTTCTCTTTAATATTTCTTTTAATTTTAAAGAGGGACTATTACGTAAATCTCCTATATCGTTTTTATAACTTGCCCCTAAAATTAAAATTTTTTTATTCTTTAAATGCTTTATTCTTTTTTTTATAAAGTGATACGACGAATAGGGCATGTTCTGATTGATTTTTGAAGTTAAATCTATAAATGGAAATCTTAATTTTTTTTTTATTATTTTATTAGCGGACTCTTTTGCAAATAGAGCATCTTTTGGCAAACAGTATCCCCCAACTCCTAAACCAGGTAACATTAAATTCGAATGGGTAGGTCTTAATTTAATTGCATTTATAACATTTAATAAGTTTATATTAAGTTCATCTGCATATTTTACCCATTCATCTATTAAAGCTATATTCGTTGCCCTATAGGAGTTTTCTAGAACTTTTGCAGTTTCGCACTCTGTTATTGAGTTCATTTTTCTTAAGGGAAATTTTTTATAATTAACAAAAGATTTTAAAAAACTTTCAACTTTTTTTGATGAATTTTTATCTATCCCACTAAAACATCTATAATTATTTGTAATTGATAAATAATAATTTTGTCCAGGCATAATTCTTTCATATGAGTAACCAAAAGAAACATCAAAATTTTTAAATTTTCTTTTTTTTAAAATTAATTTAATCTTAGGCAGTAAAATTTTTTCAAATGTGCCAGGTGGTAATGTAGTTTCAAAAAGAATAAGAGACCCTTTTTTTGCTGTTAGAGTAATATCTTTAATCAATTTTAATAAATTTTCAAAAGGTCTTGCTTTATTAATGAAATCGAAGCCTACACTTACTATTACAGTATCCATTTTTTTTAGGTCAGAAATTTCCTCTAAAATTCTAATCTTATTAAATTTACAAGAGAATGAATATTTATCTTTGAGGATTTTATCGTTAGAGATAAATGGAAGTTTTTTCTTATTAATACAATTTAATAAAAAATTTGTTTTATATTTACTGTTATCGTATCCAAATACTTTGTACTTAAAATTTCCTTTTCTTTTAACGTTTGCTAAGGCTATTGCCATTGGAAAGCCAACAAATCCTAATCCCATAACACATACATTTTTTGTCATTTGATGCTCAAAAAAGATTGTAATCTTTGTCGTAAGGTATTCTTAAAGTTGTGGTTTCATCTTTTAAAAAAGGAGCAGAGTTAATTGAATTATGTCTAGATATATATATCCATCTAATGTTTTTACTTAGATTTGGATTAGTGCCGTGAAAAATAAATGAATGAAAAATCACTGCATCGCCAGCTTTGAGATTAGGCGCGAGGTTTTTGTATTTTCTATACTCTTTCCTCTTGAATAATTGATTTATAATTTTAGCTCTTTTCTTTCCACCTTGCATAGCTGAAAGATGTGAGTTTTTATATTTTACATGTCCAAGTTCGTGTGTTTTAGGTCTAAAATATATACCTCCATTTTTTTTTGAAATATTTACCAAAGGTATCCAAAAAGTAATTACATCTTTTGAAATTTGATTTAGTTCTTGGTGCTGAGGTAAATTAAGTCTTTCTTTAGGATGGTCAATTCTAACTTGAGGAGTGTCAACGAAAACCGTTTTTGACTCTAACAAAAGCTTACTTATTTTAAGCAATTTTTGCGAACCTGCAATTTTTATTAAACTGTCACAATATTTTGTCAAATCGTACATATGAGATTTTAATTTTGGACTTTTTTCTTTCAGATATAAGTATTTCTTATCTAAATTTTTTGAGGTAAAAGTTCCATTTTTTTCATTCAAAGAAATATCTAAAAGATCATTAATTTGGGAGTAAATTCTGCTTATCTCATCTTTTGTAATCAAGTTTTTAATAATTACGTAACCATTTTCCCAAAAAGAATTATATAATTTTTTTTTATTCATCTGATTTCTATTTTGTATTTTTTTAGTATTTCAATGCCTTTTTTAAAAGAACTAAAATCTATTATATCATCTGTTTCAAAACTTATCTTATATTCTTCTTCAAGCGCCGACATTAAACTCATATGTCCAATCGAGTCCCACTCTTCTATTTCATTGTATTTTAAGCCATCTGATAATTTGTCATCAGATATATTTAAAGATTTTTTAAAAATTTCTTTATATAATGCTTTATCGTTCATTTAAATATTTAATTTTTTCGTATACCCTATTAGCATTCAAAGAGAATTTATCCAATAGATATTCATACTCACCACCCTCACTATACGTATCATTTACTCCAAAAAACAATTGTTGAGTTGAACTTTTAACCTTTGAGAGAACTTCAGCTACAGCGCTTCCTAATCCACCAATTATATTATGCTCTTCT
>MDTG01211443.1_pt1 | contig 15887 bp, 14 predicted proteins | sample 811421 | NCBI WGS metagenome assembly MDTG01 (sample SAMN05326645, study PRJNA326480) | marine metagenome | isolation source: seawater | place: Pacific Ocean: South East | collected 2011 | reverse complement strand
TGAAAAAAAATTTAAAAAAACTTATATCTAAATAATGTTATAATAGCACTTATACCATCTTTAAATTTGATTTTTTTTCCATCACTATAAGATCTTCCTTTATAAGAAATAGGTATTTCTATAATAGTCTCGTTTAAATTTGAAAATTTCGTAGTTATTTCGGGGCAAAAACTAAATCCATTTTCTTTTAATTTTAATTTAACCACTAGCTGTTTTTTGAAAACTTTATAACAAGTATGTGCATCAGTTAAACTTTGTCTATTAATTATATTTGATAAAATTGTTAAGACATAATTTGCAAATACTCTTAATTTATTTGAAAAAGTATTACTTATTTTTCTCTTTGACTTATTTAGCACCCTTGAACCATAAACAATATTACTTTTTTTTTTAATTATAGGTGATATCAAATTGATATAATCATTTGGATCATATTCTAAGTCTGCATCTTGAATTATTATTATTTGTCCACTTGCCTTTTTTAGACCTTTTCTTATTGCATAGCCCTTTCCCCTATTCATTTTATAATTGATTATTTGATCGTAACTTTTATTTAAATTTTTTAATATAGTATAAGATTTGTCTGTTGAGCCATCATTAATTACAATTATTTCAATGTTTAAAGAATTTTTATATGCAACTTTTTTTATTTTATTAAGTATCTTTGCTATAGTTTTTTCTTCATTATAAATAGGTATAATAATAGAAAGTTTTGATTTTGAATGACTAATTTTTTTTTTTTTCATTATTATGTTTATTTAATTAAAAAAAAAACTAAACTAAATTATTAGTTTAATTTAATAAACTAATAATTATTATTGTATTACATATGTTTTTCATTTCTCATAGAGGTAATATTGATGGACCCAATCAAAATGATGAAAACAAAATTGAATATATTATGCATGCTATAGACAACAATTTTGATGTGGAAATTGATTTATGGTTTAAAAATGAAAAATTTTACTTAGGTCATGACGAACCTCAATATGAAATCAATAAAGAATTTTTGAAAAATAAAAAATTTTGGATACATACAAAAAATCTTGATTGTTTCTACGAGCTTGAAAAAACAGACTATAACTATTTTTGGCATGAGAAAGATAAAATAGTTTTAACGAGTAAGGGTTATTTCTGGAATTATCCTGGCACAAAACTTTCAAATAGAAGTATTTCTGTTTTACCAGAACAAACAAAAGAGAGAAAACCAAAATGTTTGGGTATATGCTCAGATTATATTAAGGAATACTATGATAGATACAATAATATTTGATCTAGATGGAGTTTTAATCAATTCTAAAGATATTCATTTTAAAGCTCTTAACAAATCATTAAACGATAATAATATAAATTATGAAATTAGTATAGACGATCATTTAAAAAGATTTGATGGTTTGCCAACATTAAAGAAATTGGAAATTCTCAACAAAGAAAAAAAGGTACCAAAATTTTTAAATAAAAAAATTCAAAATAGAAAAAATGAAATTACAAGAATACTTTTCAAAAAAGAAATTAAATATAATGATAGAATATTTGTTCTATTCAAAAAATTATCAAAAAATTATAAATTGGGGATAGCAACAAATGCAATCCAAGAAACCTTGGAAATAGCTATAAGGAAACTTAAAATAAAAAAATATATTAGCTATTCTTTATCAACAAAAAATATTTTAAATCCAAAACCTCATCCAGAAATGTATTTAAAATCTATTGTCAATTTAAATTCAAAACCTTCAACAACCTTAATTTTGGAAGACTCTCATAATGGTAGGATAGCCGCGAAAGAAGCAGGAGCTAGATTGATGCCAATTAAATCATTGGAAGACGTAAGTTATAAAAATATTCTTAACTTTCTAAAAATAGAAAAGAATAATTTTGAAAATTTAGATAGTTGGGACGACAATGACTTAAATATTGTAATACCTATGGCTGGTGAAGGAAGTAGATTTGCAAAAGCTGGCTATACTTTTCCAAAACCCCTTATTGAAGTTCATCAAAAACCAATGATACAGTTGGTTGTAGATAATTTAGGTTTAAAAGGAAATTTTATTTTTATAGTAAGAAAAGAACATTTAAAAAAATATAATTTAAAAAGTTTTTTAAATATAATAGCTCCAAATTGTAAAATTATTGCAATAGATAAAGTGACAGAAGGCGCTGCATGTACAGTTTTATTAGCAAAAAAATATATAAACAATTCAAAACCTCTAATTATCTCAAATTCAGATCAGTATATTGATTGGAGTCCATCTGAAACAATGTATAACTTTTATTCAAAAAACGTAGATGGTGGTATACTTGTTTTTAATGCAACACATCCCAAATGGTCATACGCAAAATGTGACAAAAATAATAATGTATCAGAAGTTGCAGAAAAAAGAGTTATTTCTAATAATGCTACAGTTGGTGTTTATTATTGGAAACATGGAAAAGAATTTGTGAAATATAGTGAGCAAATGATTAAGAAAGATGTAAGAGTTAATAATGAGTTTTATGTTTGCCCAGTATACAACGAAGCAATCAAAGATAGAAAGAAAATAAAAATTAATAATGTAAAGTCAATGTGGGGTTTGGGTACACCTGAGGACTTAGATTATTTTTTAAAACATAAATCAAAACAGAATAGCTAAAATACGATTTATGATAATTAGTAAGATAAAAAACTTTATAAAATTAAATTTTCCTTTTATTGCAAAAAAACTTATTGAGTTTAGAGATACAAATAATTTATCAAGAAAAATTAAAAGTCAATTAAATACTAATTTGACAAAGCAAGTTCACGGTAAAAAAATTATTAATATAGAAAAAGGTATTGTAAATGACAAAACTATAAATAATTTTGTATCCTATACTTTAAGACCTAAAGTTACTGAAAATATTATTATTGAGAGTGATAACTATAATAATAAAGATACGGCAATAATTATACAAGGCTCTTTAAAAGGAATTAGTGAGTTTACACAGCAAACTATTGAACTCTACATAAAATTATTTAAGAATTCTGAAATTGTACTCTCTACTTGGGAAAATGAAATTCACTCATTTCCTGTTAAAAAATATAGTGATAAAATAAAAATAATTGTAAATAATATTCCAAAAAATGAGCCTCACAATATAAATCTTCAACTTATTTCTACAAACAGTGCACTTAAATATGTTAAAAAAAAAAAATATTAAATATTGTTTAAAAACAAGAACTGATTGTAGAATTTACAACAAAAATTCGTTAAATCATCTTAAGAATCTAATTTCAGTATTTTCAATAGATACCGAGTACAAACATTTGAGTTCGAGAATAATTTCAAGCTCAATAGATACAAGAAAATATAGAGTTTATGGATTAAGTGATATTTTTATATTTGGCGAAACAACAAATTTAGAAAAATATTTTGAAGTTGAAAATTATATATCATCATTAGAAAAACATTTTGGTAAATATCCTTGTATTATAAAGGAAACAGCAGTTATCAATGAAATCTTCTTGTGTGCAAGATATTTAAAAAATTCTAATATAACTCTTAATTGGGAACTAGAAGATTGGTGGAAGTATTGTGGAAAAATATTTTGCGTAGTCGATTCATCTGACTTTGATTTTTTTTGGTATAAATATGATTGGAAATTTGAACAAAGATTTATTCAAAATTATACATCAGATTTCAAGCAAGCTTTGAGCTTTTCTGATTGGTTAAATCTCTACAATAATAAAAGTTTTCAGTTTGATGTAAGTAAAAAAGAAGTTTGGAGATTAAGGGATGGAATAATTGCGCAATAAACATTCAGTAAATATTATATTTTCTTTCTTACCAGGAATAATATCTATATTTGTTACTTTTTTCTCAATTCCGATTTATTTAAATTACTTTGATAACGACACATATGCCAATTACCTAATTCAACATTTCATTCTTACTTTAGGGATGATTCTTAGTTTACAACTTGGCAAAATAGCATCTATAAACATTCAAACAGTTGGAAAAAGAGAAAGAGAAAATCTAATTTATACAACTTTAATTTTATCCATCATATTAGGAAGCATATTATCTGGAATATGTTTATTTTTTATAAATTTTTTTTTGGAAAGTAAAAACTTTATTTCCGTAGGTTTTTCTCTTTTTATAGGGATAGTATTAACAATAATTTACATTAATTTAGAATATATTTCCAGAGGATTAAGTTATTTTAAAGAAACAAGTTTATCAAACCTATCTTTTTATAGCTTATCAATTTCATTACCAGGTTTTTTAATTTTTACTGATATTGATAAAAATTTTATAGTAATAAATCTTTTTAATATTTCATTGGCAATAAAAGTAATTTCAATTTTATTCTTACTAATTTTGCTGATAAAAAAAAAAGTATTAATTAATGCTAAAATAAATTTAAAACTAACACATAAGTTTTATTTTCACTCAAAATGGATGACACTTACATCTTTTTATACTCAGATATATGATTACTTTGATAAACATTTAATTAAAATATATTTTGGATCTTTATTATTAATAACCTATTCAATACCACAACAAATTGCTGCGAAATTAACAATTATTTCAAGTGCAATTATTTCTGTAATACTTCCAAAATTATCGGCAGCAAAAAATGATAAAAATAAAAAAAAAACTCTTACTGCAAACTTATATTTATTTATTTACTTGTCCAGTTTCCTTATTTTAATATTTCTTCCATTTTACGAAAATATTTTAAATTGGTGGTTAAAAGATGGTTACCAAATAAAAATACTCAAACTTTTTGAATTATTTTTATTAGCAACATTTCTTGGAAGCTGTTCAAATATTTTAGTTTCAATGTATGAGGCTAATTCAATTGCAAAAAAAAATACAATATTAGAAACTTATAGTATTTTTCCCTTTTTAATTGGTTTGTTTGTAAGTATACATTATGAAAATATTTATTTTTTTGTCTTTGTTATTATTTTAAAAGAATTTATTTTATTATCATTTAGAATTTTTGAATTAAGAGCGTTCATTTTAAATTATAAAATTTTAATTTTTCAGATTTTGTTTTTTTCGACTATATTTTTTTTCATTTATATAGAAAACTTTTATTTTGTTTATATAAATATAATTATACTAATAATTATTTCTTTGTTAAATATTCCTGTAAATATACTTAAAAATGAATTTTCAAAAAAATAAAATTAATATATTTGTAGTATGCTTTTACTTTGCCTCAAAAGGGGGCAACGGTGCTGCGGAAGTTACTTTGAGTTTATTTAATTCTATTAATGATAATAAAAAACTTTTTGAAATAAATGACACAAAGATTAAGAATATTTTTTTGAATTTTATATTCAAAATTAAAAATATTATTGCATTCATATTTAAGATAAAAAAAATAATTAGAAATTATAATAAAAATGTAATTATTATTGAAGGTGCAAGCTGGATTGGGTACTCATTTATTTTTTTTTTATTAGGTAAATTTTTTTTTAAAAAAAGTACTTTTATTTATCACTCGCATAATATCGAATACGATATAAGAATAAAAAATAAAAGTAATAAATTTATTATTTTTTTATCAAAATATTTTGAAAAATTTCTATTCAGATATTGCAACTATTCTACAGTAGTCTCTTTAAATGATAAAAAAAGAATAAAAAAGCTTTATAAAGAGAATCCATATATTTTAGAAAACGGAGTTGATATAAAAAGATTAAAAATTCAAAAGCCAATTTTTGAAGTACCAAAGAAATATTTTATGTTTATAGGTAGTTATTGGTTTAATCCAAATAAAGAGGCTATAGATGAAATTTTAGATAAATTATACCCAATTATTATTAAAATTTATCCAAATATAAATTTTATTATAACTGGTAGCGGTTTCCCTTTAGAAAAATTAAAAAATAAAAATATCAAATATTTCAAGAATATAAAAAAAAATAATTTAAACTTTTTAATCAAAAATGCTGAGTTTTTGTTATTTCCAATGAAAAAGGCAACTGGTACAAAAATAAAAATTATTGAAAGTCTAATTTTAGGAGGAAGAATAATTACTACAATTCATGGTGTGAAAGGTATTAATCTAATTTCAGAGTCAATTCCAATTATTTATAGAGAAAATTATGAATTAAAAAAAATTATTAAAAATAAAATTTATAAAAAAAAATATTCAAAAAATTCAAAGAGAATTATGCTTTATTACAAAAAAAAATATTATATGAAATTTATATTTAATAATTTTTTGAAGAAAATTAATTTAAATGAGTAATTATTTTAATTTAAAAAATATCTTTGTTATATTAATTTGGATATCTATTTGGTTAAGTATTGGCATTAACCCAGATTACATATTTAAATTTCAATATAATTTTCAAAATTTATTTAATTCAGATTTTATTAAATTACTTAGAATTTTAGTTCCAATAATTTTATCGTTAATGTGGATATTATTTATTTTAAAAAACAAAAGATTTTTAAAAATAGCTTTTTCTATTAATTTAACATCAATATTTTTAATTTTGTATTTTTTAACACAACTTTTTTCATTAATGCTCTCAAATAATTATTTCATTAATTTTTATTGGATTTATTTTCCATTTATAATGCTAACTTTAGTAAATTTTATATTAATTGATAATGATGAAAAAATTTGTTTCCAGTTAAATTTGATTTCTATGATAATTTTGTTTATTGTTTTTTTAAAATTTATATACCCTCTTTTTTTGAATTTTTTTTCATCAACCCTTTCATTTTACAATATGTGGCCAACAGTTTATGCATATGACTTTACTGTTCCTAGACCTACTGGGTTGGCAAGAACAGCCCTTCTTTTAATTGCTTTTTTATTATGTTTTAATTTTAATAATATTATTTATAAAATTGTTCGATATCCATTAATTATATTTTTTGGCTTAAACATCTGTTTATTTCAATCTAGAACAATACTTTTTTTGTGGCCTGTAATTATTTTTTTAATTTTATTTTTTAAGAACCAAAGTTTAAAAAATAAAATAAAAGAATTAGCTTTAATATTAATACTTCCAATTATTTTATTTTATGGCATGAATTTAAGCAAAATTAGTTACAATTACTTAATTGCATATAAAGTTTTTAAAAGTCAAAATGTAGAAAATAAAGAAACAAGTATATTTAATTTTAAAGAATATAAAGAATTTATTGAAAAGCCTAAAAACTCTGACAAATATGAAGTTCAGGTTTATAGAGATACAGATCCTAAAAGCTTTTCATCATTCAGAACTCTTCATTGGAAGAAGATTTTTTTAAAAATAAAAGAAAATAATTTTATTGGATATGGTCCTATGGGAGATAGATATATAATTAACAACACTGCCTCAAGTATAATTTTCTATTCTTTATCATCGGGTGGTATTTATGGTTTGATAACGATAATATTACTATGTTTAAGATCACTTTATCTAATTTCATTTTTTATATTAAAAAAAAAATGTTTCAGTAGAGATAATTATGAATTAATTAATTTTTCGTGTTTAATATTAGTTATACTTTTCTTACGTGGAGTTCTAGAGACATCAATTGGAATTTTTTCTATAGATTATTGTATGTATATTTTACCAGCATTGTTCGTTGAATATAAATACAATTTATTAAAAGAAAAGCTTGATCAATTTTAATGAATTTAATATTCTAGAAAAATAAACTCTTGGATTGTAAATTAATCTTACAAACCACCCTAAATAATATTTATCCACAAAATCATTAATTGGCGCTTGTCTTTTTGTTAAAAATGCTATGGCAGCACCAGTACAAATTATCGAAGTATTACGGTTTAAATTTTTATTTAAAAATAGTGCAAGAATTTCTTGAGTCTCACCGCCAATGTTTATGACAACATATTTAGGTTTATAAGAATTTATAATTTTTAAAAGCTTATAATCTTCTATTTTTTTTCTATAAATTGGAGCTATATAAGATTTAATATTATTAAAATTTTTTTTTTTTAAATAAAGTAAATTCTCTTTTGACTCTAAATAGTTTGGATCGACTAATAATAATTTTTTTTTTTTTAATAGGTAAATAATTTATAAATGTTTTTAAAAATAGGTAACCTGAGTATTTATTTACATTTTTTTTCTTAAAAATTTTTAATAGAATACAGAAAAATCCACTGTCTAATATCGCTACTGAGGATTTTTGTAATGCTTCTAAATATTTAGTATTCATCTTAATAGAGGATAATGCAGATGCTGCAGGTGCAACTAGATATCCACCATTATCAAGAATTCCTATTAATTTTTTAAAATCATGATTATAAAACTTTATTCCATAAAAATTTATAATTTTTTTCTTCATATATTTTGTTTATCTTTAAATTATATATAATTAAATATTAAATTTTTTATGGTAAAAAAAATATATTTTTGGGCGTGTGACTACTCTAGCAACAGTGGCGAGGGTATTCTTGGAAGATCATATATAAGATACATTAGCAAAACTAATAAAAGTATTAAATTAATTAATATAAACAGATCAAGTAAATTTCAAAAAAATAAATTTAAAAAAAATAGTCAAATTTATAAAAGTGTGATTCATAAATATATCTATCCTTTAATAGGACTGATTTACTTATGGAAACTTTATTTTCGGTCAAAAAACGTTCTTTTTTTGAATTATACTCCACTTTGGAATTTTTTAATTTTTATTTTTTTACCACCAAATTCTAAAATAGGTCCAATTACAGGAACAATAATCAAAAAAAAATATTCATTCTTAATTAATTTATGTGAAAGAGTTAGCTTATTGGTAATAAAATTAAGATTCAAAAAAATAATTTTTTCAAATAATTTTTATCGATTTAAATATAAATTACGTGGAAAAAAGTTTGAATTTAATTTTATATTAAAAGATTATAGGAAAAACCCTAAAAAATGTAAAAAATTATATGATTTTGTGATTTACTATAGAAACTTATCAGTTCAATACAACAATTATATATTTAAATTGATTTATCGATTAAAAAAAGATTTTAAGATTGCAGTTATAGGAGATAAGATTCAAATAAAAAATTTAAAAAACTTTGGTCTTGTAGATAGAAATAGAGCAAAGCAGATTATCTCAAATTCCTCATTTGCGATTAATAACCCAGAGAATTTATATAGCTATTTTTTTCAAGATTGCATGTCCTATGGGTTAATAATATTTTATAATAAAGTTTTTAAAAAATATAATATTTTTAAAAACAAGAAATTAATTTCAATTTCTAATTACGATGTAGTAATAGATTACAATAGAATAAGAGCAAAAATTTTATCCTACAAAAAAATTTAACAATTTTTCTTATCTACTTTGTAAACATAACTTTCTAGTCTTAAATTATTTAGAAAATTTCTTGTTGCATTAATTTCTTCAATGACAGCAATTTTCTCTTCATTCAAACAAGCTGGCTGTAACTTATCTTTGTAAGATATTATAAAATTAATTTTATTATCATTTAAAAATTTAATAAATTTTTCTTTGTCACCATTGTAGGTATCACTTATTTCTAAAAATGACCTTGGAATAATATTTTTATTCGAAAATATATTTGCTCGACCTTGTGTAAGGGTAAGGACAATTTTTTCATCTGCATATTTATTATAGATATTATTATTATAGAAACCGTAGGAAAATTTATTCATATATTTATTTTTTTCAAAGATTACATTTTTGTCCACATAGGCCATAAAAATGAAAACTAAGGTAAAACAAATAACAAAGATTAGCTGTAAATTTCCAATCAGTTTGATGTAATTATTTCTTTTTTCTAAATAAAAATAACTCAACAATAGAAATGACTCAAAATAATACCTAGAAAGAATTTGACCAGTAGATAAAATTGTTATTATTATAATCAACGGTATAAAATTTAATTCTTTTTGTAATTTTAAATCAAATAACAATAGAAAGAATATCAAACCTAACGTATTACTTAAATCAGCTAAATTTGTAGGTAAAAAAGGTTTAATATAAATTAAAAAGTTTTTATAATCTGACAACCAGCCCTGCGACTCTCTTAAAGCCAAAGAATAATTAGTAAATATATCTCTAGAATTTCCAAATATTTCGTCAAAAAATGGTGCCGTTGGGTTTCCAAAAAATTTATATTTTAATAGGAATATTGGTAAAAAAATAATAATTAAATTTATTAAACTAAAAATGATCGAAATTTTTAATTTGTCTTTATTATTTAATAAAAAATAAATTAACAACAATAAAGATAATAGAACATAATAAACCTTACCAGTAGCATAGAAGCTTAATAAAGATATAAACAAAAATATTTCTGATTTTGATTTAATTTTATCTTTTTGAATAAGTATGAATAATATTAAAAATATAATAGAAAAAAAAAGCTGTAATTTTTGAGTTGAAATTAAAAAAATAAATAATGGACATGAGAAAAGAAACAAAAAGAAATTGAAATTTTTTTTTGAGATTAGATATAAGAAAAAAATTGTAAAAAAATTAAGTTGAGATCCAAAATTATCTGACTTTAGAATCGGAGACAATAAAAGAAGAATTTCACTGTTTGAAATTGATAAAAATTCAAAATTTTTGTTGTAATCAATATTACTAAGTCCATTTTCATAAATATATGTTGCAGATCTTAAATGGACTGAAACACTATCTACATCTGAGATGGGCAAAATTGCTATTAATAAAAAAATTAAGAATAATAATAATAATTTATAATTTTTTTTATTAAATTTTATATTTAAATGCGAAAAAAAAGAATTTTCAAATTTTACAAGTATAAAAATAATGAGTAAAAAATATAAAAAAGTTATATATCGAAATAAATAGATTTTATCAAAATAGACAATAAAATTAAAAATGAGAGTAAAGAAAGATAAGAATAAAAAAAAAATTATAACAGGTTGATAATTTCCAAACAGAACTATTTCTTTTTTATTAAATTTAATTTTTAAAAAGGAAATGAAAAATAAAGATGATAAAAAAATAAAACTTGTAATAAAATTTAAGAAAAAATTATCTGAATAAAAGCTACCGTACATAAAATACTTTGGATAATATAATAAATTTAAGTTATATTATCTTCAAATTTCTGTAACGTTAAATTTATGCAAATTATACTATGTACACTATTTATATATGGGCTTTTTTGCATATCAAATAATTTTTATAGAAAACTTCATTTTGAAAGAAATATAATTATTTTTTCTGTTTTTTTTACAGGATTTATCTCGTTAATATATCTCATAATATCTTATAGTTTTTTATTTAATATAAATACTTTTTTTCTTTCTATAATTATTGCTTTTTTTTTAATAATTTATGGATTTTATAAAACTTTATATAGTTTTTTGTCTGTTAAAAATTTTGTTTTTAAAAAGTTTAAAATTAAGAAAAATCATACTTCATTGTTGGTACTGATAATATTATTGTTATATTATTTATCATCTTTTATCCCAGTCAGTGATGTAGATAGTTTAAGATATCATTTAGAAATACCAAGACTTATAAAAAAGGGATTTTTTTATGAAAACTATACATTAGACTATGTAACTTTGGGATCGAATGAGTTTTTAAATTTGTTTGGACTAAATTTAAAATTTGAAAACACATCATCTGTAATCAATGTGATTTTTTTAATGATTATCTCATATATTAATTACAGTTTCTTAAAAAAAGAAAAGACGAGCAATCTAAATATTAAAAATTTAATGATACTATCTAGTCCTTATGTATTTAGCGTTAGTACAACACAGAAAATTTTTATTTTACCCTGTTTTTTGGTTATTTACTCATTAATTTATCTTATTCATCAAAAATCTGAAATTTGCTATAATTCAAATAAATTAATTGCTTTTGTATTACCTTTTGCAATATCTATAAAATTTATTTTTGCACCTATTTGCTTAATTATTTATCTGTATCAAATTTTTTTAATAAAAAGATTTAAAAATATTTTTTTTATAACAATAATTTATGTTAGCAGTTTTATATTATTTGCTTTACCAATTTGTATTATAAAATTCAGGATATTTGGTGAACCTTTTGTTCCATTATATTTAATTGATAGTGCTAACATTGAATGGTTTAAAAATATAAAAAGTTATTTAACGAATTATGATAACAAATTAACGTTTCTAAATTTAATTTTTTTACCTGTAAAATTTATTTATCCAATAAAACTCAATTATCTAGATAATAATTTTATAAATTATTTCGCGACTTCTGAAATTTTTAAACTTTTAGGTATTGGATTTTTATCAATATTATTTTTAAATAATAAAAAAACAAAAATATATTTTATTTTATCAATTTTATTTTTGTCTATAATTTCTACTGGAAACATTCAAATAAGATGGTTTCTTCCTATTTTAATGTTTGTGAGCTTTTTTTATAATTATAACAATCCTTTCAATACTATTTTTAAATTTCTGATATTTTTACAAAGTTATTTTATTTCTGTTGGATTAGTTTTATTAACATTTATGTCAATCTATGGAAATTTTATAAATAAGGATAGGATTTTAAATCAAATGTCTTATGGATATAAAGTTTCCAGAGAAATTGAAAAAAAATATTCTGATTTAAAGATTTTGACTTATAATGAAGGATATTTTTATCATAACAATTACGTTCCATTATATAAATCAAAAGATTTATTATTATTTGATAAAAAGTATTATAAAAATTTATTAGAAAGCGAAAAAAAATTTATTTTTATATATCCTAATCGGTTAAGTACTGAAAAAATAACTGAATTAATTGGTATGAAAAATATAAAAATTAGAAAAATAGATATGTTAAATGAATTTTTCTCAACAAGATTATTTGTATTCAAACATAAAGCAGAGATATTTATTTATGAGATAGAATTGAATTAATTTTGTTAATTCTAAGAATAAAAGGTATGACTATCCAATAAAAGACTCCATTCCATGTAGAAAAAAAAGCACCAGTTGTTTGCATAGGATTAAATAAAATAAAAAAGTTTAGTCCAACCATAAGTTCAAATTGAGAAAATTTAAAATTTTGAAAGAAATTATTTATTATTTTTTTTAATAAAAATAAAATCATTAATAAAAAGATCATAAAACCCAAAAGACCAGTTTCAGATAAAACTTCTAAATAAATATTATGAGGATGAGTGTTACATCTTGCATTTACCTCAGCAGTCTTAATATTAGAGTATTTTGTTTTAGAACATTCGATTCTAAATGTTTTTAATCCTGATCCAGAAAATTTGTAGTTTTTAAAAATTTCAATTGATGTTAAATAATGCGCACCCCATTGACTATCCAAAAGTGTATTATGGGAAATTTTATTTGTTTTAGTAATTCCTAACTGTTCAAATGTTCTATCAATAAAATGTTTTTTTAAATTATTATCAAAACTAAAAAAACTAAACAAAACAACAATAAAAATAACAAAGTTTAAAATTTTTTCCTTCAGAGAAAATTCGTTATTAAATATAAAATATAAGATAGTTGCTAAAAAAAACATTATAGATGCTGCTCTCTCATTTGACAAAACTATAATTAATAAGAATAAAAAAATTAGGAAAAGTTTAGTATATTTATATTGATTTTCTTTAAAAAATAATAAAGCAAGAAAAAAAAATTTACATAAATAAGAACCAACAACATATTCATCACCAAATGGTCCACTAAGTCTTCTTCCATGACCCTCATCTAGCTTAAAGCCTAAAATATCCACACCATTAAAATATTGGTACAAAGTATCAGCTCCTGTGAGAATGATAATAAAAAAAATAATTTTCAAAAAATTTCGAGCAAAATAATTGTTAAAGTCTAAACAATAAATTATTATCAACATTAAAAAAAAATGTCCCAGAAATCCAATATATGAAATTAAGGAATTCAACCTATCTATAGAGAATAAAATATTTATAGAAAAAATTAATGATATAAAAAAAAAAAATTTGAAATAGTTGTTATATTTTTTAAATAATTCTTTTTTTTTTAAAATTAAAAAAAAAAAACTTATAACTAAAAGAAAGTTCAGAATATTAATTGCTGAGTTTCCTATTATAATAGTAATTGGTAAAAAATATAATAGAATTGGTATGTATTGAAATTTTTTTAAAAAATCTAAATTTGACATTAAATTTATATTTTTTTATTTGTTAAATATTGAATACTTAAAGATACAATAAATTGCTTCAAAAGCATCTTTGAGTCTAATTTTTTTTCCTTCATCGTAATTTCTTCCGTAATAAGAGATTGGAACCTCATAAAATTTATATTTTTTTTTCGCAAGTTTTATTGTTATTTCTGGCTCAATACCAAACGAATTTTCAATTAAATTTATTGATTTTATTGCTTCGGACTTAAAAACTTTATATCCAGTTTCAATATCTGTAAAATTCATATTAACAAATACATTTGTAATTAAAGTTAAAATTTTGTTTGCTAGATAATTCCAGAATAGATGTACTCTAACTGGACCACCACCTAAAAATCTTGAACCAAAAACAATGTCTGCATTATTTGACAATAGAGGCTTTAGTAACTCATTATAATCATTAGGATCATATTCTAAGTCAGCATCTTGAATAATTATAAAATCATTATTTGTTTTTAATAAACCAGTTCTTATAGCTGCACCTTTTCCTTGATTTTTTGTATGCTTTATTGAGGTTATTTCGTTATTATTTTTTTCTAAATCGTTAATAATTTCTGATGTTCCATCATTCGAACAATCATCGATAATAATTATCTCTTTTTTTAATTTGTTAAATTTTAAAACTTTTTCAATGATTATTTTAATAGTATTTTTTTCGTTATATACAGGTATTATTATACTTAGTGACATATAAATTAAAAATATGAGTTTAATATATTTTAATATAATTACATTATTTATATCAATACTAATAATTGAATTTTTAAAAAAGAATAAAAACTTTTTAATTATTTATGATTATCCTGATAATATAAGAAAAATTCACAAAAGACCAATCCCATTAATAGGTGGACCTATAATATTTATACACCAATTCATTTTATTAGGTTTCATGCTTTTAAGCTTTAACTATAAACTTAAATTAGTAATTATTTTATTTTTACTTTTTTTTATTTTTTTTTTTAATAGGCTTTTTAGATGATAAAAATAGTATAAGCCCACTCAAAAAAACTATCTTAATTTTTTCAATTTTATTTATTGTATTGCCTATTGACCAAAATTTAGTTGTCAAAAACTTAGAATTCAAAGATATAGAGATAAATATTTTACTAAATCAAGGAAGTATTTTTTTTACTATATTTTGCTTCTATTTTTTTTTTAATTTATTAAATTTTTCTGATGGCATAAATGGATTAACTGTTTTAATAAGTATTTTTTGGGTAATTATTTTTATAATATTTTCAAAATTCAATTTTTTTTATTTAATTAGTTTTTTGATATGTCTCTTTATTGTTTTAGTATATAATTTAAAAAATGATTTATTTTTAGGCAATAGCGGATCAGCTTTACTATCTGTAATACTGAGTTGTTTATTTATTTCGGAATATAATAATAACAAAACATTATTATGTGATGAAATTTTTCTATTAATGTTTGTGCCAGCAATTGATGCAGGAAGAGTTTCTATTGAAAGAGCTATGAGAGGACAATCACCATTTAAAGCAGATAATATTCATTTACATCATTTACTGTTAAATAAATTAAGTCATATTTATACTTTAATTGTTTATATAGCTTTAACTATTTTACCTTTTATAATTAGTTCCTTTGGTTTGAAAACATATTATGCTTTTTTTATATCCTTAGCCTTATATATCCTAATTATTATTTACTTTAAGAAAAATTCTTTGTGATCATTATTCTCTCACACTTAATTTTTTTTTCATTTATAATTTATTTTAATGGAAAAATTTTTTTAGATTTTATTAATAATAATTTAAGAATTTTCAATTT
>MDTG01197477.1_pt1 | contig 15888 bp, 18 predicted proteins | sample 811421 | NCBI WGS metagenome assembly MDTG01 (sample SAMN05326645, study PRJNA326480) | marine metagenome | isolation source: seawater | place: Pacific Ocean: South East | collected 2011 | reverse complement strand
TCGAGCTTGGTCGTGTGGTGGACCGCGGCATCCGCGAGTCCGGCTGCATCGACATGGAAGCCCTGTGCATCGTGCCCGGCGAGAAGGTCTGGGGCGTGATGATCGACATCCACGTGCTTTCTGACGGTGGGAACATCTTCGACGCCTGTGGCCTTGCGGCCATTGCCGCGCTTCGCACCGCTGTCGTGCCCGCAGAACGCTTCGACGTCGGTGAAGATCACGTCCTCGCGGTCAAGGGCACGCCCGTCATGGCCTCCTTCCAGCGCGTCGGTGGTCGCTTCGTCTATGATCCAAGCGAAGACGAAGAGACCGGTGGCGAGGAACGAATCCACATCACCCTCGGTGACGAAGAGCACCTTCACTCGCTGCAGAAGGGGCTAAAAGGAGCCTTCACGCCCGCGGAATTCGCCGAGATCCTTGAGGTCGCCCGAACGCACTGTGGTGAACTCAGAGAACTCGTCAGCAGCATGGAGGGGAATTGATTGGCCAAGCGCACCCAAAAAGCCGGACGAACCGGTCGCTTCGGCGCCCGCTACGGTGTAAGCGTTCGACGCAACGCCGGCGTGGCTTTGGCCAAGAAGTCGGCCAAGTACACCTGCCCCACCTGTCAATACCGCAAGGTCCGCCGTAAGGCGGCCGGCATTTGGCATTGCAGCAAGTGCGACTACACCTTCGCCGGTGGCGTGTGGGAGCCGTTCACCCGTGCCTCTGACACCAACGCTCGCATCGTCCGTCGCAACGCTGACGGCGCAACCACGGCCGACATGGCCTACATCGCCCAGCAGGCCGCGCTTGACTACGAGCGTCGCCTTGCCGACGGCGAGATCGACGAAGAGGAGTGATTCTGCTGTCGGCGCCCTGCGCCGCCACGCTCACGGTTGATGTCGCAGCCCCAGCCGTGCATCGCGCCCTCGTGGCCTGCCTCAGCACCGAGCACGAGGTATTTGTCGACGGAAACCGCCTTTCATGGGCCTTTGGTGAAGCAAGGATCAGCGACCTTCGCGCCGTGATGAACACCGCGCTTCGCTCCCTCATCGCTGCCGACGAGGTCGTATCCCAACCACCGCGTTCTTGAGGGACCTCCCCTCCGTGGGGTCCATGAGCGAACTCGAGCGTCTGCAGGTCGTCGTGGGCGAAGTCCAAACCGCACGTCAACAGGTCGCGACCGTTCGCAACCAAGTCGCCGAACTTGAGGGCACCATCGCGGCGGTTGAAGCACAGCCCGAGGGCCTTGCCTTGCACCGTCACCTTGGTGGCGTGTTGATCGAGGTTGGCGATCGAGCAACGCTCATTGAGGACCTGAAAAGCAGCCACGAACGACTCCAAGAACACCTTCAGCGCTTGACGGAACATGAAGCCCGTCTCATCGAAGCCTACGAAACGATGCGGAAGGACCTCGAGGGATCTGCGTGACGGAGATTGAAGCCGACCTTGATCGGCTTCACGCTTGGTTGAGCAAGGCCGCTGCACGCGGCGCTGTGCCCGTGGTTTGTGGTGCCAACGGCGACATGGACACGGTGGCTTCTGCTGTCGCCTTGGCTGCGGCCCTGCCGCAGGCCATGGCGTGCGGACGCCACTTAGGTCGATTGGCCAAGCGGTTGGTCGATGAAGAGCAAGCACCCTTCCGTCGTCTTGGACGCCCAACGGCTTGGCCGAATGCGCTTGGTGGGCTTGTGGTGGTGGACGCTGCTGCACCGAGCCAACTGGAGCTAGATCTTCCTGAAGGGGTTCCCGTTTGCGTGCTCGATCATCATGCGACCGACGGCTGGTCGCTCGGCGACCGTGACTTGAGCCTGCGTTGGCCGGTGTCCGCCACCACGGAGATCGTCACGGCCTACTTGTCACGTCATCACCCGGCTGCTCTGACCGCGCCGGTGCGTCGGCTGCTGATGGCTGGGCTGATCACCGATACGGGCCGATTCAAGCACGCTCAAGCGTCGTCTTTTCACTCTGCTTTCACCTTGCTTGAGAACTCCGACCTCGACTACAGGACCCTCGTTGACCGGATTGAGGCCGAGGTTGACGTGACGTCAAGCGACCATGGTGCCTTACTCAAAGGTCTGCAAAGGGCGACCACCACGGACGCCGGCCCTTGGCGTCTGGTCACAACGCGGGCAGGGACCCTTGAAGGTCGCCTAGCCTCTCTGCTCCTCGGGACGGGGGCCGACGTGTGTTTCGTTGTCCGTCACCGCGACGGGAAGACCCGCGTGACGGGTCGAGCTCGGGCAACGGCATGCCGCGAAGGCTTGCATCTTGGACGCCTGCTCGAGGAATTGGCCACCACATACGGCGGTGAAGGGGGTGGCCATGACGGTGCGGCAGGCTGGACCTCCACCCTCGACAGGGTCGCAGCAGAAACCGCAGCGCTCGCTGCCGTGGCCGCGACCTCAAGAAATGAGGTGAATTCCTGATGCGTGGACCTGAAGACGTCGTTTATCGCGCTCGAGACGGTGCCACCTTGGCGGAGGTTGAGGCTTGGATGGAGGAAGCCGGCGTCGTGGATTGGCTTCACTTGTGCGAAGCGGCCGTGTTCATGGGTGCCTTGGATCGCGTGGACGAATGGTCATCCGCCCTAACGCCAGCACAACTCGCGGTGCTGGAGATGGTCCGGATTCGGGCCGCACGTGGCACGCTGGATGAGACCATCATCGAAGCCGCACTTTCGGTCTGTTCCTCCCAGGACACCCGCGATCTCGCGCTCGAAGGGAGGGTCCGGATGGAGCGCGGTCTGCATCGCTTCGAACAAGGCGATCACGATGGCGCCAGGGATGACCTGACTTGGGCGGAAACTCGTCTCAAGTCCGTGGCGAAAGCCTCTCGAGATCATGACTTGACCATCCTCAACAAAGCCGCGTTCCATCTTGCCCTTGGGGAACAAGTGATGGCGCTGCAGGTCTACGGCGAGATGTCCAGAGCGGCAGGACACGCCAACGAATCCATCGCCATCTCTCGTTTGTCTGCGGGACGAATTTACGGCGATCTCGGGCAGATGTTTGAGGCCCTTCGCCTGCTGTGGATTGCCCACACGCACGCCATCCTCGCCGGCCAGCTTATGCTGGCCATCGAAGCCGGGACCGCTTTCGTCGACATGGCAGAGGCGCACCTCTCAGAGAATGCAGAGCCAATGGCAGCGCAAGTCGAGGCGGCCGGTCCAAGGAACATCGGGGAGGAAATTCCGGATCCTCTCGTCCTTCGTTCGGAGGCCGAGCAGGTCCTTGCATGGTGTGCATCGGCCTGCGGCGAGCGCATCGACGGCGTCGAACGGCCGGACCTCCGTGCCGTCGCCCTTCTGGCCGCGCGTTACGACCGTCTCGACATTGTTGACCACCTGCTCGGGGCCTGTGATGCCGTGGAGGATCCGATGCTTTGCGCAGTCATGCAACACGTGGACACCGAACATGCGGAGGCGTGGTCACAACGCATGGCCCAACTCACGATGCACGCGCTTGACCCATTTACCGAGGTCTGAGAATTCCCCCGGATTCCACGCATCCATGGGCGGAATGGAATCCCACCAACGCGTTTCTGCAACGTGGACGTCGTCGATCTGCTCCTCGCTTCGGTCGAGGCGCATCAAGGCGACCCAACCCTCGTCGTAGTAGCTCGTGTTCCATGCAAGCACCGTACCCCGACGGCCGGTTTCTTCCAGCAGTTCGCGGTGCATCGCTTCCTCTGGGCTCTCTCCCACCTCGACCCGGCCTCCGGGGAACTCCCATCCGCGCTCAGGGTGACGAACCAGCAGGAGACGACCTCCTTCACCAAGGGGCAGCAGCGGGTCTCCCTCCTCGACGGCCCAGGCCAGCACGAACCGCGTCAGAGCGAATCCCCCATGCCGGTCCGGGCGCGCTCCAAGAGGTCGGAGGCCCACGGCTCACCGCTGGCGAGGGCCCGACGCGCCAGGAAGAAGGCCTCCGCATGCTCGCCTTGGTCCAGGAGGGATTCGATCTTGACCAAGTGTGGGTCGCGCGCATCGACCGCTTCCTCTGGTTCGACGATAGGCGAGGCCTCGATCACTGGAGCGATGCGGGTCCTCAGGTCCATCATGGCCGAGAGGAAGCGTTGCCTGGTGTCCACGTCGGGCGGTGACCAAGGTTGCTGCGATGTCCCGTCAAGACCCGCGTTCAGCCGCCCTTGGAACCGGTCCCGTACATCCATGTGTGGACGCAGCGTTTGGACGTGGTCGTAACACAGCCATGCCTCATCATAGCGTTCTCGACGCTCGTGAAGCCGTCCAAGGTCAAGCCACAATTCGTGGTTTTGTGGGCGGTGGGCCAAGAGATGGGCCGAGAGGTCAACGAAGAGGTCCTCGTCTTTTGTGCGGAGGCGGATGAGGCGTCGGGCAAAAATCACCGAAGCCCGAGCGTCCGTGAAGTCAAGGGTTCGGCAACGTGACGCGAAATCCGACAACGCCGTGTCGGGATCTTCGCTTTCGATCAAGCGAGTCCACCACGCGTCGGCGTTGAGTGGATCTTGCAGGATGGCAGCTTCAAGCAATTCCGCCGCTATCGGCAGCAAGGCCACGCCCCGAAGTTGAGCGGCGCGCTCAGGGTCACGTCCCAACACCGCGAACATGTCCTCCAGGACAGCGTGTACTCCAGCTTCGTCGTTCAGGCGGCCCTTGAGGTCGACCAGCAGCCTCCAGGCGTCGGCCTGAGTGAAATCATAGAGCAAGGCCTGTCGGGCGTGTTGCTCAGCCCAATCCACATTTCCTGCAGCTCGTTCCGGATCTCGGTCTGCCAGTTTCAGGAACTTTCGGGCTTGTGCAAGGTGACGGTCGCCGAGGTGGCGTCGCGGATGTTGAAGACGGTCCTCAAGGTCGTCCGCCATGACGGCACCTCAGGGTCGTTGCACGGTGGAGAAGGCATCTCTGTCCGCTCCCCAAGGGATGGTGGCATCAAAGCCAACCTTCGACGTCCGACCGTCGCTGTACCGTGATGGGTCAAGGGAAGAACCGCGCTGGTCCCTGAGGATGGTGGTGTCACGGTCAGGCTGCCATCGCGTCATCATGGCCCATTCGACAGAGGTCGGGTCGGTGATGTCGATGTCTTCGTCCACCACGGTCACGGACTTCATCGAGGGGTGGCCTCGGAAGGCCGCCTCGATGGCTTTGGCCGGGTCGTCTTCGTGTTCACGACGTATCTTGACCACACTCGCCAACCAGCCGCATCCGCCGTCCGACATGTGGACGTCAAGGCAGGTGACCACTTCACTCACGGCAGCTTTGATCGTCGGAGCGCGAGGCAGCCCCATCAAGGTCTTGTGCTCGGCTTCGCCAGGAATCAAGGCGTGAAAGATGGGATTGTTCCTGTGGCACACCCCTTCCACGTAGATGACCGGTTCCTGACGCACGTCATCCACCGTCCCGGTGATGTCAACATAGGGGCCTTCATCGTCGTCGTTCTGTGTGATGCGTCCCCACATCACGTACTCCGCGTCGGCAGGAATAATGACGCCGTTTGGGGCGGTCGTGGTCCGAAGCGGGGTGCCGTACAGGCGCTCATGAAGTGCCGCGGCGACCGTCATCTCGTCGAGGAATTCTGCAAAGGTCGAGGCCGCAGCGAGAAGCACCACGGGGTCAGGGGCGTTGACGATGGCGATGTTCACATCGCGGCCTTCGGCTCGAGCTTCGTCGACGATGGTGCGCAGGTGGCGGGGTACGAGGCGCACAACGAGGTGTTCATCGTCCCTCAACAACTGGCGATGGAAGCTGATGTTGCGTCGCTTTCCGTCGTCAGCAACGATCACCGAGGCCGACATGTAACGCCCGGCGTCTTCGGGCCAGTGGTGCGGGATTGGTAAGGTGCTGAGTTCAGGCGATGGGCGGCGTACCTGGAAGACTTCGGCCTCATCTTCAGGGACCAAAACGGGATCTTGTGGGTTGGCCATGGCCCACCCGAGGGTGTCGATGTAGGCACCTGGTTCGATGCCAATCGCTTCGCAGAGACGATCGCGGGTCAGCATGTTGACCGCAGCCCGATGGCCCGGCGCCTCATTGATGGACTCGAACACCGCCATGGCGCCAGCGTTGGCGTATGACCAGCGCCAAAGGCCGTGGACGAGGCTGACGGGCTCACTCACCGTGGTGGCCGCACCGAGGTGGTCCCTGAACGCCATGGGGCCTCCTCAAGGCGGTAAGGCTTCAACGTCACGGACGAATGTGGGTTTGTCACACGCATCGTGGCTTTCATATAGGGGGCGACGGTGGGCGACGTGCTTCGATGAGGTGATGATGTGGGTCGGGGACTCTTTGCAGGTTCAAAGATGGCCAAGGATCGCCAGAAGTTTAGGTGGTCTGACCGCCGCTACAAGAAGCGGATGCTCAAGACGCGCGAGCGCCACGACCCGCTCGGTGGGTCGACTCAAGCAAAAGGCATCGTTGTTGAGAAGGTCGGCATCGAAGCCAAGCAGCCCAACAGCGGCATCCGCAAGGCCGTGAAAATTTCCCTCATCAAGAACGGTAACAAGCTCACTGCTTTCGCCCCCGGCGACGGTGCCATCAACTTCATCGATGAGCACGATGAAGTCATGGTCGAAGGTATCGGTGGCCGCATGGGTCGCTCGTACGGTGACATTCCCGGTGTCCGCTACAAGGTCATCCAAGTCAACGGTGTCTCGCTAGACGAGATGGTTCGAGGACGAAAGGAGAAGCCAGTTCGCTGAGGTGATTCCATGAGCGAAGAAGTCGTTGAGGAGGAAGTCCGCCCTATTGCCGGTATCGGCACCAAGGTGTTCGGCAAGTGGGACGCAAGCGAAGTGACGTGCCGAGATCCCGGTCTCGCTCCGTACGTCAACCTCACCACCGTGGGCGTCCCCCACACCGGTGGTCGTCACGCCAACGCGTGGTTTGGCAAGTCCAAGCTCAGCGTGGTTGAGCGCTACGTCAACAAGCTCATGCGAACCGGGAAGTACACGGGAAAGAAGCAAGGCGCAATGAAGGCCTTTGAGGAGGCCCTGGACACCATGGCCGAGCGCTCGGGCGACAACCCGCTCCAACTCTTCGTTGACGCCATCTGTTATGCGGCACCGATGGAGGAAATTACCCGAATCAAGTTCGGGGCTGTGTCCCAACCGAAGGCCGTCGACGCATCGCCCTCGCGTCGCCTCGACATCGCCCTGCGCAACCTCGCTGCGGGCGCCGCATCGGGCACACGCAAGTCCAAGCGCACCCTCACGCAGTGCATCGTCAACGAGTTGACGAAGGCAAGCACTGGAGACGTCACGGCGTTTGCCGTCGCCAAGAAGGAAGAAGTCGAGCGCATCGCCGCCTCGGCTCGATGAGCCTTTGGACCCCCTAAAGCGCGCCTGTGCGGGCGTGATGTCGATCCAATCATTCGACATTGTGATTCATCCAACATTGAGTCAAATCAAGAACGCCACATTTTGCTCCCAGCGATGCCTTTGCGGCAGGTCCGCGGCGCGGCACTTAAGAACCCGGTTCAGGTGGGCGGAATCACCGCAAGGTGGTCGCTATGGGGCGTAAGGAAGACAACATCAAGAAGGCCACAGAGGTCATGCACGATCTCCCACAGATTCGTAACCTCTGCATCGCTGCTCACATCGACCACGGAAAGACCACGCTGTCGGACAACCTCATCGCCGGTGCCGGCATGATGTCTTCCGACCTTGCCGGTGCGGCTCGCGTGCTTGACTTCGACGAACAGGAGTCGGCCCGTGGCATCACCATCAACGCGGCCAGCGCTTCGATGGTGCACACGTACGAAAGCAACGATTTCCTGATCAACCTCATCGACACACCCGGCCACGTCGACTTCGGTGGCGACGTGACCCGTGCCATGCGTGCGGTCGACGGTTGTTTCATCCTCGCTTGTGCGGTCGAAGGCCCGATGCCTCAGACTGAGACCGTGGTGCGCCAAGCCCTCAAGGAGAAGGTCAAGCCGGTGTTGTTCATCAACAAGGTCGACCGTCTCATCAACGAACTTCAGGTCACACCCGAAGACATGATGGCGCGTTTCCAAGAGACCATCAAGAAGGTCAACAAGCTCATCCGCCAGTTCGCACCCGAGGAGTTCAGGAAGTCTTGGCAAGTTGACGTCGCGGCAGGAACAGTGGCGTTTGGCTCTGCGTACCACAACTGGGGCATCACCGTGCCTTACATGCAGAAATCCGGCATCTCGTTCAAGGAGATTTTCGAGTACTGCAACAACGAGGACCAGAAAACCCTCGCGCAAAAAGCACCCGTGCACGAGGTCTTGCTCGACATGGCGGTTGCTGAATTGCCCAGCCCCGTTCAGGCTCAACCTTACCGCATCCCCAACATCTGGAACGGCGACGCAGACTCCGCCATTGGTAAGGCCATGGTCTCGTGTGACCCCGAGGCTGAACTCGCCATGATGATCACCAAGATCTGGATGGACCCCCACGCTGGCGAGGTCGCGGTGGGCCGCATCTACTCCGGTGCCATCAACCAAGGTGAATCCGTTTACGCGATCGGTGCCGCCAAGCCCGAGCGTGTCCAGCAGGTGGCCATGATGGTCGGCGCAGACCGCATCACCGTCCCGAAGGTCGTGGCAGGCAACATCGCTGCCATCACAGGAATCAAGTCCGCTGCTGCTGGTGTGACCCTGTCTCGTGACAAGGACTTCACGCCTTTTGAGGCAATCCGCCACTATTCCGACCCAGTGGTTACCGTGGCCGTCGAGCCGAAGTCGATGAAGGACCTTCCCAAGTTTATCGACGCACTGCGTTCCTTGGCAAAAGCCGACGCCTCGCTTCAGGTGACCACCAACCAAGAGACCGGTGAAGCTCTGCTCGCCGGTATGGGTGAGCTTCACCTCGAAATCACCGTTTACCGCATCGAGGAAGAACAGAACATCAAGGTCCAGGTCAGTCCGCCGATCGTGGTTTACCGCGAAGGATTGGAGTCCAACAACAAGGGCCAAGCTTTCGAAGGCAAGTCGCCGAACCGCCACAACCGCTTCTTCATCGAGGTCGAACCCCTTTCCAACGAAGTGGTTGAAGCGCTCCGTGACGGTCACTTCGGTGACGGCACCGTGCGTGACAAGGATTCCAAGGCCACGGGTGACAAGTTCGCTGAGTTTGGTATGAACAAGGACTTGATGCGCAAGATCTACGCCATCAACGGGACCAACGTTCTGGTCAACGACACCAAGGGTATCCAAGGCCTCCACGAGACCCGTGAGCTCATCATTGAAGCGTTCAACGAAGTGTGCAAGAAGGGTCCTGTTGCGGAAGAACCCGTGACCGGCATGATGGTCCGCGTCGTTGACGCCAAGCTTCACGAGGACGCCATCCACCGCGGCCCTGCTCAAACCATCCCCGCCGTCCGAAACGGCATCAAGGGCGCCATGCTCCGCGGCCGAACCGTCATCATGGAGCCCATGCAGAAGGCCTTCGTGTCCGTCCCCAACGACTGGCTCGGTCAGGTGACCCGTGAGGTCACCAACCGCCGTGGCATCATCGAAGACATGCCCAGTGAAGGCGAAGTGACAACCGTTGTCGGTGTCCTGCCCATCGCGGAAACCTTCGGTTTTTCCAACGACATCCGTGCCGCTTCCCAAGGCCGTGCCGTGTGGAACACCGAGAACCTCGGCTTCGAAAAGCTCCCCGAACACCTCTTTGACAAAGTCGTCGGTGACATTCGCACGCGGAAGGGCCTCAAGCCTGAGCCTTACGGTGAAGCCTACTACGCCGAGTGATTCCCATGGTGGCAGAAGCGAGCATTGTCTCGCTTCATGCGGCTCCCGAGGGTGGCGTTCCAAAGCCTTCCGTAAGCATCCTCCGCGTGACGTCCACAGGTTGTGTTGGTGACCGCCAACGCGACCTCAAGCATCACGGCGGTCCAACACGAGCGTTGTGCATTTGGAGCCTGGAGGTGCTTCAAGCGCTGCGTGCTGAAGGGCACCCGGTGCAGCCGGGTGATGTTGGTGAAAATGTGCTTGTCCAAGGCGTGCCCTTCTCCGACCTTGCCGCAGGTGACGTGCTCGAACTCGGTGCCGTCCACGCACGGTTGACGGAGCCTGCTTCACCCTGCCGAACCATCGCCGCAGCGTTCACGTCGGGATCCTTCCGCAGCATCGACGCAAGACAACACCCGGAACGAACACGCTGGTATGCGGAAGTCATCGTCGAAGGTGACGTCCATCCAGCCGATGCGGTGGTGCTCACGAAAGCCGAGCCAGTTGCAGGTCGGTGAACTCCCGCAGCGCCCGCAAACCAGGGCTAGGCGGGATTCGATCAAGGCATGCGTGAGCCGCAGCGTGGTAGGCCGTGGCCCGCTCCCGTCCGTAAGCGATGGATCCGGAGGCTTCCAAGCCCCTGTGCGCATCATCGATGCTCTCTGCGGTGGCTTCCTCGCCTTTCCCAAGCGCCCTGAGCAACGCCGATTTGGCTTCACTTTCGGGTTGTTCAAGAGCGTGGATGACCATGAGCGTGCGCTTGCCTTGCGCAACGTCAGAACCCGCAGGTTTCCCGAGCGTCGCGGTGTCTGAAACCACGTCGATGAGGTCGTCCATCAACTGGAAACACATGCCCACGTGGAGACCCCAGTCACGCATGCAATCGATGGTGTCTTCGTCAGCACCCGAAAGCAGAGCACCCAATTCCGAACACACTTGGAACATGACCGCCGTTTTTCCTTCGATCATTTCGAGATACTTTGGCTCTGTGACGTTGCTTTCGTGTTCGAATTCAATGTCGAGTTGCTGGCCTTCCGAGACCCGCCGGACCATCCACGCAATGCGCTCGACGATGTCTGGAAGCAGGGCCATGTCGAAACCAGGTGCATCACACAGGTGCTCGAAAGCGATGGCCAACATCGCATCACCAGCATTGATCGCCGTGGGAACGTCATAGGCGACGTGGACCGCTGGGCGTCCACGTCGAACCGGATCATCGTCCATGATGTCGTCGTGCACGAGCGTGAAGTTGTGGATGATTTCGATGGCAGATCCTACGTCGAGCAAGCCGCTGTGGGTGTCGCCGATCGCCTTGGCCACGAGCCACGGCAAGGACGCCCGCATGCGCTTCCCGCCTCCTTCAATCAGGTGCATCATGGCGTGTCCCAAGCGTGGATGGCGGGAGGCGGTCAGACGGTCAGCAATGCGGGATTCAATCAGCGGCAGCACTTCGAGCACGGATGTACGGAGGTCCGCCCCAACCGCGTTGGGTAGCATGTGGCTGACGTCCCCAAGGTCGTGGATGTGCTCGTCAAACAGCGCTTGATGCTCTTCCTTGGTCTCCGCGTTCCACCACGCATCGTCCATCAAATGTGCTGCGATGCACCGAAACCATGGAGCAACGGGGTGTTCTGGCTCCTCTTCGATGAGCATGTCTTCCAATTCGCTTTGGGTGACCCACCGGATTTCAGCCACTTCGTTGGGGTTTGGTTTCACCTCGAGGTCCTTGACCCGACCCACCAGAAGGTGATCCACCTCGCGCTCAATCCACGTTTCGTCTTGACGCGCTTGGTATCGGAATCGACCGACGTAGGTCAGGTCGTCAACCGATACCGATTGGATACCCAACTCCTGCTTCAATTTCCTGACGGCTGCTCGGCGGACGCCCAGTCCCTCCGCCTCTTCCCGTTCTTCGGGGACGTCGAGTGGGTGGGAGCAGCAGGTGTTGGCCCAAATCCCCGGGAAGGTGATTTTGTCGTCGGCGCGACGCTGCAGAAGCAGTCGACCGTCATCGTTGAACAGCATCACGGAAAACGCACGGTGAAGGGCGCCAACGCCACGGTGCGCGCTGACCTTCGAGGCGCGTCCGATGTGACGATCACGTTCGTCAACGAGGATGATGGCTTCCGCCATCATGTCGACCTGGTCCGCATCAAAACCGTCGAGTGCTTTGGCGTCGGCTTCAGCGACGTCGGTCCTCATGGCAGAGACCATGGATGTTCGGTGTGGCCTGCAACACTTCATCCCTTCTGCGCTGATGGGAAGCGAGTCCCACGCACGGGACGTCCCAGCAATGCAGCTTCTAGGCGCCCTTCGACTTCACCGTTCACAAACAACGTCTCAATGCCATGCGCAGCGATGCTGCGTGCGCGTTGAACCTTCAGGCCGATGCCCCCGGTCACGTCCATGTCCGCGGCGTGGACACCAACGAACTCAGCCCCATCATGCCAGACCTCAATCAGGTCTTCACGTACGGCTTCATGAGGTGGCTTACGCAACACGCCATCGGCCCCACCCATAGCGAACACAACGCGCAAGATGTTGGGTAATTCAACCGCACATCGGTGCACAAGGTCGTCCCCGGACAAGATGCCGAATTCCGCAGGACCGTCCACTGGAACGACATCGCCCCACGTGACGGGGATAATGGTGCTGGGTTGAAGCGGGCTGACGTCCCCGAGGAAATCAGTTCCTGTCCCCACAGCCCAACGGTGCGGAGGATGCTTGCTGGTGACGAGTCCTGCGCAGTGAAGGGCTCCCGTCACGTGCTCCGCGAGAGCCATCATGTCCGCCCGGACCCGTTCTACGGCCTCGTCTTGATTCGAGCAGCCGTCATCAGCCTGAACGTTTGATCGTCCATCAGCAAGGCCCCAGGCCTTGGCGCGCAAATGTCCGAATGAACCTGCGCCATGCACCACGAGAACGTGGACACCTTGTTGTGCGGCGTTTGCAATCTCAGTGGCCAACCGCTCCAGCCGATCGGACTGAACGGTGGTCAACCTCGCCTTTTCGGTGATCAGGCCACCTCCAAGTTTCAGCACAACCGCGGGGGCCATGGTGGGTCCACGGCTTTCCGCTTCAAGAGGGTGCCTCGCGAGGATTGAAGACGGACCGCACTCACAGAGCACCCATGGGCGACGAAGCAACGGTTGACGTGTTCATGCGCCACCTTCAGGTCGAGCTCGAGGCCACGGAGTCCATTGCAGACGCCGTTGAACGCGAGCAGCGCCGCCGTCAACTGCAAACTTCGCTTCAGGAGGCGATGCGTTTCCACGCCGCTCATGCCGAGCGTGTCCGCTTGGGCCTGGACCCGACGAAGGTCGTACGCCCACAACAACGCACCGTGGAATCCGAAGTAAGGGAAACCATGTCGACGTTGGCCTCAGGCACCTGTGAGGTCTGTGGGTCTATGCTCGACCCAGAACTGGACTTTTGCCCAGCATGCGGCGCGCGGTGATCACTCTTCTTCGTCCCAGCGGGCGAAGGTTTCCTGGACGATGGGGTCGTCTTCGCCAACGGGATAGAGGGCCGTGGGGGGGACCTCGTCGGTCAAGAACACGGTGGTTCCAGCACGATAGATGGTGTGACCGTCAGCGATGGCGCGGATGGTGTCAACTTCGATGATCGAGGGGCGCCCAATTCGCACGTGTCCAGCCTCAAGCGCATTCTCAATCGTCCGGGAGAGATGGATGTGCTTGCGATCTCCAGACAAGATGCCGAACTTGAGCAGGGATTCAACCTCGCTCGCTTCACAGGGCCAATAGAGGGCTTCTGGGATGTCATCGGTGGGCAAATCGAGTTCAATCTCGATGGAGTGACCGTAGGTCGCACGGATCATTTCGTTCTCGACCTGCCAGCGCCCTTTTTCATCGGCGTTGGCGATGGCTTCGAAGTGCCATGCGCGCACCCAGTGCAGGTGGCGGCGACTGTCGGCGATGGCCTTGGACAGTTCACGGGTTTCGACCCAGCCGTTAATGTCCATGTCCACATTGAACTTCTCTGGTGCGTGACGCAACACAAGAGCGAGAATTCGGCCAACGGAGTTGGCTTCCCGGTCGCTCATGATGAATTTGCCTTCGTCGTTGCACACCTCGCAGTTGGTCCCGGTGAAGAAACCGTTGTTCATTGAGCAGGATCGGAGTCGACACTGTCGCAGCATGATGTCCCGCCTCCGCGCGTGGTTCATAGCATCATCGGCATCACCCACCGTGATGGTCAAGTGCCGGGGGTGGATGGACAAGCATGGTCGACGTTGCCATGGTCGGTGCAGGGCAAACGCCCTACGGCACGCACCCAGCCGCCATGAAGGACATGTGGGCCGATGCGGTTCGCTCATGTTTTGCGTCGATTGACGGTGACCTTGCCCCCGCATCGGTGGACGAGGTCTTTCTCGGATCCACCGCGTTCGGGGGCGGACAACTTGGGAACACGGCGGCCTACCTTGCAGAGCACGCCGGAATGGCCGGCGTCCCAGCCCGTCGCATCGAGAACGCATGCGCGTCCTCGGGCTTCGCCTTGCGCGATGGATGGGCGGCGATCGCCAGCGGTCGCGCTGATGTGGTCGTCGTTGGCGGCGTGGAGAAGATGAACGACCTCACGCCGGAGCGGAAGCGGTACTGGCTCGGCGTGTCCGGGGACACCGAATGGGAACGCTTGGCGGGCCTGACCTTCCCAGGCACCTACGCCCTCATGGCGCGACGCCACATGCATGAACACGGTTCAACCCACGACGACTTGGTGCACATCAGCGTCAAGAATCACGCCCATGCCTTGGATAATCCAGATGCCCATTTGCGTAAGGATGTCTCCTTTGAGAAAGCCGCCAATGGCATGGTCATCGCCGATCCCTTGACCCTGTACGATTGTTGCCCGACCTCGGACGGTGCCGCAGCCGTTGTTTTGGCTTCGGCGGATGTGGCCCGCAAATTGACGGACGCGCCGGTCTGGATGCGGGGCAGCGGGGCGGCCTCGGATCACCTTGCGCTCCATGACAGGCCAAGCCTCACCACGCTTGCCGCCACGCGTTCGGCCGCCTCACAGGCCTATGCTCAGTCCGGATATGCTGCTTCTGACCTCGATGTGGTCGAGGTGCATGATTGCTTCACTGTCGCGGAATTACTCGCCACTGAAGACCTTGGGTTGACCGAAAGCGGCCAAGGTGGCGTCTTCGCTCGTAACGGTGAGGGGAAGCGCAACGAAGGGCGCACCACGGTGAACGGCTCGGGCGGCCTCAAGGCAAAGGGACACCCTTTGGGTGCAACGGGAGCGGGTCAAGCGGTCGAGGTGTTCAAGCAGTTACGCGGTCAAGCGGGGCCACGCCAGGTCCGCGACGCTGAAGTTGGTTTGACGCACAACGTCGGTGGCTCAGGTGCCACGTGTGCGGTTCACGTGTTTGGGAGGTCGTTGGAGTGATTCTGAACGAGATGATGGCCGGGAATGCCCTGATCAGCATCGAGGAGGCTGTTGTCGTCGCTTCAGCCTTTCACGTTGGAGACCGCCGTGTTCATGCCCCTGATGCCGACGACCTCACAATCCTCATCGACGCCCTCGAAGCATGGCGTCACCACGGGCATGAAGGCCCTGTGGAGGTCGACCTCCACGAATCTGAGCGTTCTCTGTTCGCTGCAAGCCTACCGTGGTTGACCGTCAAGGAGGGAGCCGACCATGTTGCTCACCGATTCCAATGCGGAGCGGCCGTGACGGCGCGTGAATCGGGTTTGGATGTTGATGCGGTGTCCGTCCCGTCGGATCTTCGCATCTCGGTTGACGCCGATGCGCATGCAGCAATCAACACGGCGTGGTCCACAGAAATGGGTACCGGCAACGTGTCCCAAGGTGCCTACGTGTCCGGCCAAGTCCACGATTTGGGCCTAAAGGCCCGCTTGGGCATGCTTGCCCAAGCCGGGCCAATTTGGCCACCCCGCGGCTCCATGGCTGACGGCGGTGAACCTCAGCACGGTGCTTGCCTGTCCATGGCCGCACGTGTGGTCTCGTGGACGCGTCTCATCGCTGCCGGTTGTCCCTCCGAGTTTGCCATACGGGCTCCTATCCTCGGCGGACTTACTTCGATGATTCTCTCGTTTGAGGAAGGTCCTTCTGGCGTGTTTCTGTATGCGGATGGTCATCCGAGCGACGTGAACATCGGCGATGAAGTCCTCCTGATTGTCCGGCGCGTTTACGCACAAGACGGCGTGCTCCGTTACGGGCGGAAGGCCATTCGCCTCTAGGCATG
>MDTG01389869.1_pt1 | contig 15889 bp, 12 predicted proteins | sample 811421 | NCBI WGS metagenome assembly MDTG01 (sample SAMN05326645, study PRJNA326480) | marine metagenome | isolation source: seawater | place: Pacific Ocean: South East | collected 2011 | reverse complement strand
TCCGTGTCTTAAGACAAAGTACCATTGGCGCTGAAAGGCTTGACTTCCGAGTTCGGAATGGGATCGGGTATTACACTTTCGCAATAATCACCAGGCAAGGCCTTTTACTTAAAAAAATTAAATTAGTAAAGAACAAAAATTATTACTCAGTTATGCTATTTTTTGATTTTCTGCTCCAAATTAAGAATGGTAAGTTTAAAATTAAAGCAATATTCAACCAATTATTGAAAAAATTTCCTGTTGGTGCAAATGGCCATAAATATATTGCTATTCCTGATAAAATACATATTTCAAAATCATTAAAATAAAAATTACCCCTGAACTTAAGTATAAGATGTTTAATTAAATATTTACAAAAATAAATTAAGCAAATTACCAAAAATAAAAAACCAATTATTCCAGTTTCAGTAAGTAATTGAAGATAACTATTATGAGGATGAGTAAAACATCTTGGTTTACCGCTAACATAATATTTTGTGTCATTGCAAACTTTTCTGAAGTTTTTAATACCAACACCAAAAAACTTGTTATCTAAAAAAATTTTATAAGCAGAAATATAGATTTCATGATGAGCTTTTGAGAAAATATATATTTCATTATAATTTTTTGAACTTTTTTCTCCAGATCCTTTGAATAGTTTTACTCCATTTAAAATATTCATTTCTTTCAAAGTTTGATCAAAGACCCTCTCTTTTGCTTTTGGATTTAAGAAACTAATTACTATTAATATTAGAATACTGAAAAGTAATGTATAAAGTCTAAGTTTTCTTAATTTACGAGAAAACAAAATTACAATTATAGCTGATAAATTAATAAAGAAAAAAGCAGTTCGATCTCCACTTAAAAAAATCAAAACCTCGGATAAAATGAAGATTAATATAAAAAATAAAAAAAATTTATTTTTTTTTTTAAATAAGATAATTGATAAACCAAAAAAAATTGGCCATAATCTGCTTAAATAACTACCTAATATTTTTTTATCACCAAAAAAACTCGAAATCCTGCTGCTGGTATATTTATAACCTAAAATATTTTCGCCAGTAATAAACTGATAAAATCCATCAATTGTTAAAACTGTAAAACATACGAATATACAGTAAAAAAAATATTTTATAAATTTATCGTCAAAGTTTAATAATGAAACTATAGCAATTACAAAAAGACCATATCTAAAATAAAAAAAAGAAATTTTTAAACTATCTGTATTAAAGTTATTGAATAAGGAATTTAATAATAAATATAACCAAAAAATAAAAAAAAAATAAAAATATATGTTTTTAAAAAATGAAAAATTGTTTTTTTTTAAACAGTAAATGAAAAACAATACACTTATCAACGATATTGATAAATCACTTAAAAATGGGCCAGTAATTAAAAAAAAAGGTATTAACGAAAAAAGTATTACTGGAAAATTATAAAAAATTAATTTTTCATATTGATTAATAAATGTCATAAATTACTAGTTATATTCGTATTATTTAATCTTTTTAATTATTAAAAAAAAATAAAAAAATAAATACAATAAATTTAATTTATGATTTTAATTTAATAACTTTATTATCTTCTTGTTTTACAAATGAAAATTTATTTTCATATTTGTCATTTAAATTTTGTTCAACATAAATATGATCAACAATTTCTGAAGTTGAATTTTGCAATTTTAATAGTCTATATAATAAACTTTTAACCTCATCTACTTTATGTCTCTCTATTAAAGTTTTTAAAGAATCTAGTTCTATCTGTAATTGATTGAATGGAATATAAGGATCGCTTGCTTTATATATTTTTTGATGGTTAGTTTTTTTAGGGTCATCACCTATCAGTAGTTCTTCATATAATTTTTCTCCTGGCCTTAAACCAATAATTTTTATTTCAATATCTCCAGCTGTATTTTTGTTATCTTTTACTGTAAACCCTAACAAATTGACCATTTTATAGATTAAATCTTTAATTTTAACACTTTGACCCATATCGAGGACAAATACCTCTGAATTTCTTCCCATTGCACCTGCTTGAATAACTAACTGAGCAGCTTCTGTAACTGTCATAAAATACCTAGTCACATCCTTATGAGTTAAAGTAACAGGCCCACCATTAATAATTTGTTTTTTAAATTTTGGAATAACTGAACCAGAGGACTCTAATACATTCCCAAACCTTACAATTGAAAAATTAGTTCTAATATTTTTGATATGTTTGTGAACAGCTTGCATGCAAAGTTCAGAAAGTCTTTTGGATGCACCCATAACATTAGTTGGCCTTACAGCTTTATCACTTGATATTAAAACAAGATTTGAAATTTTTTTTGCAGCTGAAGCATTTACTACAGATAAAGTACCAAAGACATTATTTTTAATTCCCTCACATATATTTTCTTCAACAAGCGGTACATGTTTATATGCTGCTGCATGATAAACTGTTTCAACTTTAAATGTTTCAAAAATTGTTTCTAATTTTGCTTGATTTTGAACATTAACAAGTAGTGGAATAATTTTTAAGTTTTTATCAAAATTTATTAGTTCTTCATTGATTTTATAAAGAGCAAATTCATTTAACTCTAGAAGAATTAATTTACTTGGTCTTAATTTTACAATTTGACGACATAACTCAGATCCAATTGAACCTCCAGCACCAGTAACTAGCACAATTTTTGAATTTATATTTTTATGTAACAACTCCTCATCTGGTTTGATTTGATCTCGGTTTAATAAATCATAAATGTTTATATCTTTTACATCAGACAATGTTATTTTTCCGTCTGCAATTTCAGATATACTTGGAAGAGTTTTGACGGCTAATTTATATTGATTTAATTTTTCAATTATTTGATTTCTATTAACTCTATTAATTGTTGGCAAAGCTAGAAAAACCGAATTAACATTTTTTGTCTTAACCAATTTTTCCAATTTGGATGGGGAATAAATAACTTTACCTAATAAAATCTGTCGATGTAATTGTTGATTATCGTCTAAAAAACCTACAACATCATATTCAAGGCTCATCTCTAAAGCTGTAACTAATTGTCTTCCTGCATTACCAGCTCCATAAATTAATATTTTTTTTTTATTTGAGGGATTTACAAAACTAAATTTGTCATTAAAAAAATATTTAACTGTCAATCTTGAGCTAGTTATTAAAAAAAACAATAAAATTGGTTGAAATATACCAATTGGTCTTGGGACTTCATTGAGTGCATAAAATCCAACCAAAAGATATAAAATACCATAAAAAGATGAAGCTATTAAAATATTTAATACCATTGAAAAATTGGAATAACGTAAAATTGTTCTATATAATCCAAATAACCAAAATATTGGTATAGCGATTAAAATAGAGATTGCTGCTGAGTTAAAGTCGAATAAGAGAGATGACTCTGTGCCAGGCTTAATGCTAAGCCAATAAAATTCTCTGACTTTAAACATCAGCCATGTACAAAAAAAACATAAAAATACATCACTTAAAACTGCAACTAATCTTTTTGAATAACGATTTAAAGATGAAAAACTATTTAAAATTTCTTTTGTATAATCGCTCATTATTTAATATTTACTAAATTATTAATTATTATGAACTGTGTCATCTAAAATATCTTTAAATACTTTAGAACCAACCCCAGTTTTAACATTATCTCCAACTTTTATTCCTGGATGAACAGAGGTACCACTGCCTAAGTGGGTAAATTTTCCAATTTTAACATCGCCAGATAATGAACAATTGGGTGATACATGAGCAAAATCACCAATCTTACAATCATGATCAATAGATGCAGATGTATTTATGATAACTCCCTCGTTGATAAGTGTTCCAGCATTAATTACAGCGTTGGCCATCACACAAGTGCCTATTCCTAATGAGCTAAACTTACTGATTGTGGAATTGGGGTGAATTAGGTTAACAATATTTACTTTATTTTTTTTAAGCCATTTAATTTTATCACTTCTTTTTTTGTTATCACCAATTGCAACAAAAAAAGCTTCATAATCCTTAAAATGACTACTTAAATAATCAATAGTTTTGATTGGAGTAAATATAAATTCTTTGATCATTTTAGCCCTGTCATCAAAAAAGTGAACGACTTCATATTTATTCAAAGTAGCAATTTCTCCAACTACTTTACCATGTCCTCCAGCACCAATTATTGCAATTTTTTTAATCATAAAATTTTTTAAAATCTTTATACTGTTTTTCCTTAAATATTATTAGTTTAAATGTTTTAAAAATTATTTTTAAATCTAAGAAAAAACTTACATTAGAAGTGTAATAAATGTCTAATTTTATACTATTTTTCCAAGATTTAATTCCTGAAGGATCAGGATTTACTTGAGCCAATCCAGTTATACCTGGTTTAACTGTATGTCTTTTTTTTTCATATTTAGAGTATCTTTCTAAATATTCTTCTAATAATGGTCTTGGACCCACAAAACTCATATTATTTTTTAGTATATTTATTAGTTGTGGTAATTCATCTAACCCTGTTTTTCTTAAAAAATCGCCAAATTTATTTTGTCTTTTTTTTTCAGAAATATTTTTTGAAGGATCATACAGAGTTTTAAATTTATATAATATAAATAATTTATTTTTTAAACCTGGTCTTCTTTGACTAAATATTGGATAACCAATAAAAACCCAAACTAAAATATAAATTAATATCATTATAGGAAATAAAATTAATAACAAAGTTAAACTTAAAAATATATCAAATAATCTTTTAAAATATTTTTGATACATAAATTATAAATAATTATTCAATATTTTTTTGATTAAAATAATCTCAGATTTGATTTGCTTAAGAGGTTTATTGGGATAAATTGGGAAAACAATACTTGTATCACCTAATAATTTTGCATTAGGCAACCTTTTCTTTGGATAAAATTTTAATTTTTTAAATACTTTTTCCCTATAGATTTCAGCACATGATCCAACACCACAATTTATTTTTTTTTGATTTAATTTTTGTAATAGTTCAATTTGATTAATCTTTTTTATATTTAAATATAAATTTAAACGATAAAAAGCATTTATACATTTTTTACATGAATTTTTGTTTTGGGTAAAACTGCATTTACAATTTAAGTCTGGTTTTCTTAATATATCATATTTTTCATAGTAATCCCTTAACTCATTAAGATATAAATTCGCTATAAAATTTCTTTTTTTAATTTGTTCGTTTAAAGACTTTAATTGTATTCTTCCAATTAGTGCTTGAATTTCTGTCATACGATAATTTGATCCTAGATTATCGTGTAACCATCTAAAGCCTGTTTTGTGTTTTTTAAAAAAAGTATTGTTATGATTTTTACCATGATCTTTTAAAGACCAGCATTTTAACCATAGTTTTTTATTATTCGTGGAGATTAGGCCACCTTCACCAGCAGTAGAAATAATTTTATCTTGGCAAAATGACCAAGTAGAAATATCGCCAAATGATCCAACTTTTTTACCTTTATAAAGAGCGCCGTGAGCTTGCGAACAATCTTCAATTAAAAAAATTTTATTTTTTTTTGCAAACTTTATAATCGGATCTAAATCACATGACAGTCCATTTAAATGCACAAGAATTATTGCTTTGACTTTCTTGTTATAAGCCTTTTCGATTCCCTCTAAGCTCAAATTTCCGTTGTTATCAACATCTGCAAAAACGGGTTTTAATCCTAAATTTATTGTACAACTGGCAGATATAACAAATGATCTTGGAGTAACAATAATTTCATCTTGCTTTTTTAAATTCAGCACTTTTAGAGCTAACTCTAGAGCTACGCTACCATTACTTAAAGTTACAGCATACTTATTGCCTATATAATTAGAGAATTCTTTCTCAAATTTTTTACACTCATTTCCAGTCCAATAATTAACTTTCCCACTTTTCAGTAAAGCTGCAACCTTCTTAATGGTTTTATCAGAATAAAAAGGCATGTTATTAAATAATTTTCTCATAAACTATTTATACTTTTAATCTAATTTTTGATTAATAAATTCAAAAAACTTTTTACAAATTAGTCTTTCTTCAAACTTTCTCTCTACTCTTTTTCTTGCATTTAATCCATATTTCTTGAGTAATTTTTTATTATTTATTGCAAATAACATTTTTTTTTTTATATCAATTATATTTCCTACCTTGTGTAATATACCAGTTTGGTTTTGGACAATTGAGTCGCTAATTCCATAAATATTAGAACCAAGTGAAGGTAAATTGCAAGATCCAGCCTCTATAACCACTGAACCAAACCCTTCTCTATAACTAGGTAAGCAAAGAATATCTGCCATAGAATACCATTTTTCTGGAGATAAAGTTTTTCCAATATAATAAATTTTATTATTTTTATTAATTTGTTCTTTAATATAATTATCTTCCATAGGACCTGCTAAAATTAAAAACATTTTATAAGACTCTTGTAACCCTTTAAAAGCTTCAATTAAATCAATTACTCCTTTATCCTTATTAATCCTACCTAAATATAAAAAGATGAAATCATTTTTAGAAATTTGAAATTTTCTCCTTAATCCATCTCTACTTTTTTTTTTAAATTTAAATTTTTTTAAATTTACTCCTCCAACAGAACCATTCAACAAAACGGAAGATTTATTTTTTGAAATTATACTTTTTGAAACTAAAAATTTCATTTGTGAGTAGCTATCCACTAAAATATGGTGAGAAAGATTTGAAATTATCTTATCTAAGAATTTATAAAAAATATAAAAAAATCCTTTCTTTGTTACCCATACTTGTCCTGTAAACCAATGTATTCGGAATGATACTCTTGCTATAAAAGATGAAATAGCAGTTAGAAATCCTGCTTTAGGACTTAAGGAAATAGTTAAATTAGGTCTATTTTTTAAAAAAAAAAATAGGAGTATTAAAAAAGTTAAAAAATCAATTATTAAATGTGGTTTTCTTCTAAAATTAATGTTTTTTAAAATAACACTTTTGGGTACTAATTTTTTAAGTGAAAGTGCATTATTACAATAGATTAATATTTTGTATTTAGTACTGAGTTGTTTTACATGAGCCAACATAAATGAATTTAAAGTATCAGCAGTAGTTGCAACTAATGCTATTGTTAATTTTTTTTTCATAAATCAATCATAAATTCTTTTCTTAAAGAATATTTGGGACGAAAGTTTAAAACTTTTTTTATCTTATTATTATTGTAATAAGTTTGAGAAGATATTACTAAAAAAAAATTTAATATTGATTTTGGTAAAAATGAAAGTTTAATTATAAAATTAATTAATTTTAAAGGAATTGGTATAACAAGTAGTCTTCTATTATTAAAATTAGAATACTTTTTATGCAAAACAAACTGATTCACATCATCAGAAACTATATAGGTATTATTTTTTGTTTTTTTTTGATTTTTAATAATTAGAATAACTACCTGAGCAACATCTCTAGCATGAATATAATGATAATTTGTATTTTGAGAGCACTTAAACCAAATTCCTCGATTTAAAAAATTTTTTATAAATTTAAAAGAGTTTGAATTTTTTGTTTCACTAAAAACATTTGCTATTCTTAAAATTGTATATGAAAACTTTTTTCTATTAAATTTTAAATTTTTTTTAATAAAAAGATCTACATCTAATTTGTTTTTTGAATATGAGTCATCTGGGTTAGTTGGGGTGGTTTCGTTAATATTATAAGATCTATTTAAATATTTTTTTTCAGCTCCATATACACTCACACTTCCCATGTGAATCAGTCTAACGAATATCTTTTCAACAAGAATATACCTGCTTAATTTTTTAATAAAATTAAGATTAGTTTTCTTAAGATCTTCATTATTACCCTGATTTTTTCCAATACAATTAATAATAATATTTTTTTTCTGTAAAAAAAATAATTTTGATCTAGTAAAGTCTAGGAAATTCCATTTGACATACTTTATTTTTTTATTTTTCATAGGTTGATTTCTTATATCTCTACCAACACAAACTATGTCTAAATTTAATCCTTTTCTAAGTTCTTTAATTAATTCCTTTAAAATATAGTCACCTATAAGTCCATTATATCCCAGTAAGACTATTGTCATATGAATATCTTTGATCAGTTAAAGGTTAATTTTGTTATCAATTTAGTTTGCATGAAAATTTTATGTACTAGCGATGTAATTCATTATCTAAAAAAGTAAATTATTAATCTGAAAATAAATTTTTAAAGTCATAAATTACATGATTTTTTTTACAAAAGTTTTTTATATTTTCAAAACCTAAAGATTTAAATTGATCATGAGCTACTGTAATTAAAATTGCATCATAGGTATTTATGGAAGTTTCCAAAATAGGGTAAATACCAGTTGTTTTTTTAATCTCATCTCTATCTGCCCATGGATCGTATAAATTTAATTTACATTCGTATTTTTTCAATTCATTAATAACATTTTGGACACCAGAATTACGAGTATCAGGACAATTTTCTTTAAAAGTCAGACCCATTATCAATATTTTTGCCCCTTTAATTTTAATATTTTTCTTTTTCATTTTTTTAACTAATTCATTAGCTACATAATTACCCATATTATCATTTAACTCTCTTCCAGCTAAAATTATTTTTGGTCTATAACCAATACTTTCCGCTTTAAAAGTAAGATAGTAAGGATCAACTCCAATACAATGACCACCTACTAAACCTGGGACAAACGATAAAAAATTCCATTTACTTCCAGCTGCATCCAAAACTGCTTTTGTGTCAACGTTCATTTTATCAAAAATAATAGATAACTCATTAATGAGCGCAATATTCAAATCACGTTGAGTATTTTCAATTACTTTTGCAGCTTCAGCAACTTTAATGCTTGGAGCCCTATGAGTTCCCACTGTTATAATTTCTTTGTATAATTTATCCACTAAATCTGAAATATATGATGTTGAACCTGAGGTAATTTTTCTAATTTTTGAAATTGTGTGCTCTTTATCACCTGGATTTATACGTTCTGGACTATAACCACAAAAAAAATCCTGGTTAAATTTTAAATTTGACTTTTTTTCTAATATGGGAATACAAATTTCTTCCAAACATCCAGGGTAAACTGTTGACTCATAAATAATTAAATTTCCTTTTTTAATAAGATTTCCTATCATTTCTGAGGCTTTAATGAGCAATTTTAGATCTGGTTTTTTAAACTCATCAATAGGTGTTGGAACAGTAATAATAAAACAATTTAGTGATTTTAAATCCTCTTCATCATTTGAAAGGTATAAATTTTTTGAGCCATAAAGGGTTTTTTTATCAAATTCTAAATTTTTATCAAATCCAGATTTTAATTCATCGATTCTTTTTTTATCTACATCAAAACCAACTACTCTTCTTTTTTTAGCAAACTCTACAGCAAGTGGTAAACCTACATAACCTAAACCTAAAATTCCTAATTTAATTTCATTTATTGATTTGATCATATTTTGTAATAATTTTTATACCATTTAACAAAATTAGACACTCCAACAGTAACTGAAGTTGAGGGTTTATAATTAAACTCTTTATTTAAATTATCAATATTAGCATAAGTGTCAGGCACATCCCCCTGCTGCAAAGGTAAAAAATTTAACTTTGCTTTTTTTCCTAAAGCTTTTTCTAAAGCATCAATATAATCCATAAGTTGTACAGGTTTATTGTTTCCTATATTGTAAATACGCCATGGGACTTTACTGGTAGCTGGGTCTGGTTTATCACCTTGCCATTTAGAATTTATGGTTGCAGGAATATCTAGAGTTTTAATTATACCCACTACAATATCATCAATATAAGTGAAATCTCTTGTATGTTTGCCATAATTAAAAACATTGATCTTTTTTTCCTCTAAAATATTTTTTGTAAATTTAAATAAAGCCATATCAGGTCTACCCCAAGGTCCGTAGACTGTAAAAAATCTTAGACCAGTAGTTGGTAAGTTATATAGATAGCTATATGCATGAGACATTAGTTCATTAGATTTTTTTGATGCTGCATAAACAGAAAGTGGATGATTGGCACTATCGTGTTCTGAGAACGGCATTTTAGTGTTAGCACCATAAACACTTGAAGTACTTGCATAAACTAAGTGCTTAACTTTGTATTGGCAACAATTTTCTAATATATTTGTAAAACCTACTATGTTGCTATTAATATAAGCAATTGGGTTTTGAATAGAATATCGGACCCCTGCTTGTGCAGCTAAATTAACCACTCTATCTGGAAAATTTTTTTTAAATACTTTAATTAAAGCAGCCTGATCAGTTATATCTATTTTGTAGTGCTTATAATTTTTATTTTTTTTTAATAATTGAATTCTAGCATTTTTAATTTTAGGATCATAATAATCATTGTGATTATCAATACCAAATACCTCCTCACCTCTCTCCAATAATTTTAAAGACAGCATAGAACCAATAAATCCAGCTGAGCCTGTTACTAGTATTTTCATTTATTTAAATCTCTTTCCTTTAAATTCAATTATTTGAATTTTTCAATTATTTATCTCGATAAATTTAATCAAATTAAAGTTTTTGCAATAATAAAGATTAATATAAATCAAAAAAAAATTTAATCAAATTACATCAATGTAAAAAGCTTAGTGTTATATAAATTTATCGAGTATCTTTAGATTTGATATCAAAATTATCTTAAATAACATTTAGGCAGTAGAATTAAGTGAGGGTAATAAGAAAATTACAATATTATATGAAAATTGCATCCAGCAAATAACTAAGTTAATTTATTAATTAATCTTATTTAAAATTAATTTTACTGAAAAATTAATAGAGTATATGTTAAGTAATTCAACAGACTTTTTTTTAACTGTTTATACATATGAACAAAAATATATTTCTTAAGGGTGAATTATATATTAATTATTTGGGACCATTTAGTTCATTATTGGGTAACTTAATAGCTACTCCAATTTTAATTTCAAATTTAGGGATAAAAGAGTGGTCATTATTTGCTTTAATAAATATTTTATTACCACTTGTAACCCTAGTACTTGCTGGAAAAGGTTTTTTCATGAGTAGATTAATGATCAATATATTTCTTGGTAATGAAAAGACTAAAAAAAGTATTGATATGTTCTATAAACAAGAGCAAAAAATTTTTGCTAGATGTATAATATCAATAATATTTTTAAGCATTTGTTTATTTTTATTAAATTCAAATAACTATTCATCATTTGAAAAAATTGGTTTAACATTTTTTTTAATATCAATTGCTGTATTCATTAAAATTTTTGAGCAATTTTATGCTTATTTATTAAATGGGCTTAAAGAGCACTACAAATTACAGGTTAGTGGTAGTATAGTTACGATTTCAAAGTGGGCTTTAGTTGTATATTTGTCATTACAAAATGATATTAAAATTAATACTCTTATAATTTCTTTAATAATTTTTTCGTTATTATTGATTATAGTTCAAAGATTATATGTATTAAATTATTTTAAAAATAAAAAAAATAAATTTACTTATCTTAATAAAAATTCAATTTCAGATTTTAATGAAAAAAATTTTGACGTGATATTTTTTTTAATTCTACTTTTATTACAATTTTATAACGTTTTAATTTTTGGAATTCTTGATCCAATTAAAATATCTTATTTTGCAATTGCTTTGATGATAAGCACAAGTATTGGGCTAATATATTCTCCTCTTATTGGATATTTGGTGCCTGAAATAAATGAAAAAGGAGAAATCAGATCCAAAGGTCGTATAAAATATTTTTTAAACTTAATTATCAAACAGTTTATAGTGCTTTTAAGTATTCTTCTATTTGCTAATTTATTTTTAGAAGAAATACTTTATCTTTGGATGGGAAATTCTTTAAATTTAAAAGAAATATCTAATTTTTTAATTCCTTTATCCATATGTGTTTTAGCGAAGGAACTATTAGGCACTTTAAAAATTCTGTATGTTGCTGAAAATAAAATTAATTTCATGAAAAATCCTGTATTATTGGCGTTTTTCATTTGTATAGTTCTTACAATATCTATTTTTCTAAAAGTAATTACACCTCTAATTTACCTGTATTGTGGATCATTTTTAATTTTGACCTTAACTCTTTATTTCTACTTTATCTTTTTTAAAAAAATTAATTAATTCTCTCCAAAGAAAATTTTTATTTATTTAAAATTTTATATACAAAGATGAATAAGTTATTCAATTATTTCATATTTTTTATCATTTCATCAAATAAATTCTGATATTTTGAATTATAAGCTTTTATCATTTTAGAGGTTTCAATACCAAATAGGTAGCATATGGAAGAAAAAATAAAAACAACGAAAACTAAAGGAAAATAATAAAATAATTTATAATGACGCACATGTTCTATTCGTGCAAGAAAAAGATTAAATACACGCTTTAACTTTACTTTAACATTAAATTTTTCTGATAAACCATAAAATACCAAAGGTTCCTTTAGAAGGTTAAACCGATGGGTATTAAATGCTCTTAATAACAAATCTTGATCTTCTACTGACTCTTTTTTGGGATTGTAGGTTAAATTTTTAAAAAAAGTAGCATCTGCCATCCATGTAGGGTGGGGTAAACCTATAGGACGTAAATAGAAATTAAACTTTTTTGGATTATGTAATTCTAAATCTGAAATACCTATCACTTTATTTTTTATATAATAAATTATATTGGATCCAACTAAGTTAACATCTGGATTTTTTTGTAGGAATTTTAATTGTATTTCTAATCTTTCAGGTATTGAAATGTCATCTCCATCCATTCTTGCTATATAATCACCAGTAGCTTTTTCAATTCCACAAATCAGAGAACGTGTTATTCCTATATTATGTTCATTTTCAAGATAAATTATTCTATTATCATTAAATGAATGAATAACTTCCCTTGTTTTATCCGTGGAAAAATCATTGATAATTATTAGTTCAAAATTTTTGTGGCTCTGATTAAGAATCGATTTAATTGAATAAAAAATGGTTTTTTCATTATTACGGGTTGGAAGAATAATTGAAATCTTATCACCTATAGCTATGTCTTTTGTAACGATACTATTTTTTTTATAATCAACTTCACATATTTTAGTCCACTCAGAATTATAGGACTGTAACATTTTAATTAAACTGTATTCATTCTCAATTCTTAATCTTGCATTTTTGCATCTTTCATTCCATTTAGTCGTTCCTATTTCATTTAATGCATTCTCAATTGCGTTAGCTAACTTAACAGGATCTTTGGGTGGAACCACCCATCCAGTATTTTCTACTATAAAAGCTGCATCACCAACATCTGTTACTACAGATGGTGTTCCACAAGACATTGCCTCAGCTACTACATTGGGGAAACCTTCACCATAACTGCTACTCAAAATATGAAGATCCAATCCATTCATTACCTCAGTAATATTTTCTGTTTGACCAAATAATTTTACGCAATTTGATAAATTTAATCTTTCTACTTCTTTACGTAATGACTTGCTTTTATTTATGTTTGTTCCAACTAAAACACATAAAAAATCTACATTTTTTGATTTAATTATTGATAGTGCACGAAGTAAATTGAAATGATCTTTTTGAGGGTCAAAACGAGCAATATTTCCAATTAATGGAATTTGCTTTTTTGTTAAAACTTTTTTCTTAAAACTTATCTCTTTTTGTTTATCTATCTTTAAAATAGATAAGTCATATCCATTAGGTATAAATTTTAATTTATTTCTATCGTAACCTTTTTGTTCATAAATTTCTTGTGCTTTTTTTGAACAAATTAAAATTGATAAAGGTAAAAAATATGACAATCTTACCAATAAATTAATAATTAAAATTGTTGCAAGCTTTGCTTGTCCCAACTGAATCTTTGAATATCTAACATTCCAAACAATATTTTTAATACCTGCAAATCTCGCTGCTATACTTCCAACTAAATCAGCATGCACAAGCCAGGTTTGTACGACGTCAGGTTTTAAAGACTTGAGCAATTTTACCAAATAGAAAAATTTATTTATTGAAAAATAACCAGCATTAAGAGCATAGGTCTCAATACCTAATTCTTTTAATAAAAAAAAATATTTTTCTTTTCCTTGAAATGAAATTACTACGTGCTCATTATTATTATCGTATTTACAAACCTTATACAATGTATGTTCAGCACCACCATCTCCTAAACCTGTAATTACGTGTACAATTTTCACTGATACTCTAATCTATTTTAAATCTTATAATTTTCCTAAATTTTTTTATTTAATAATTTAATCCTATGTAGCCCATAACCAGCTAATAATATAAACATAATAACAAATTTAGACCTATGCCTTATACTTGTACCAAAATTTCCAACACCAACCGCAAACACTAAAACATACGATAATAATATTAATAAAATAATTCTTAAAGCTGGATCTTTCAAAATATACTTTAAATTGGAAATTATTAAAAATACAAGATATATGTATAAAAATGCATCTAGCATACCAATTAAATGTTTAGTTTTTTTTACGTCCCACGGAAATGGACCAAAAACAAAATAAGCAGCTCTTACAGGAATCTTATAAAGTAAATCAGTCTCTGACGATATTATTGTCCACTTGGGCCATGAAGCATCTCCATGCGTATTGAATTTTGTTTTAAGTGACAAATTTTTAATACTTGTTGAACTTTTAAAATTACCTAAATATGGTACTTCAATTTTATTAGTCAAATACGTTCCAGATATTATTATGAATGCGACAAGAAAAACCAGAATTTTAAAATTTATCTTACCCTTATAGAGTAATTTAAAAAAATATTTTAAATTTGATATTCCAACAATAGATAGAAAAGTTATTGCACCAATCATAATAGCTCCATGAAAAAAAGTCCCTCCAGTAAATCCTATCATGGCTATGATAAATGATTTTAAATTATTATTTCTTACCCAGCTAACTACCCCCATCACAGCTACAAGGATAAAAAAAACAATATAAACTTCTCTTAATAACAAAATTGAATACAAGATTAATGATGGAAATAAAGCTACTAACCAACCAACCTTGTTAGCTACGTAAATATTCCATAATTTTTTAGCAAGCAACCAACTTAAAAAAACAGATCCAATTCCAAATAATAAACCAATAGACTGAGCCATCAATAAACTTCTTCCAAAAAAGGAGTAAATAATTGCAATTACCCAAGGTAAAAAATCTGGACTTGGTCCTGTGTAAAAACTAATAATAGTAGAAAAATCATTTTGTGCCCAAAGCCAAGCTTTTTGCTCAAAATTCCAAGCATCATCAGTACTATCTGGTAATGTAAAAAAATAATGACCTAGTAATAAAACTAAAACTCTAACACCTAAAGCTACAAAAAGAATTTTGGATATTTTAGGGTACCTTAAAGTAACAATATATGTAAAAATAAAGACTAAAAAAATTGCAACAAATCCAAGTAAATCAGACATTAAATATTTTTAAATAATTAATTTATTATTCATATTAATTATAACAATTATATAGTTTTAATTTTCAAATAACTAGATGAGCTCTATTTTTCCAAGTAAATTTCTTAAAATCAATTAATGCTTGTTTTGAAAGATGATCTTTGTTGTTTGAATATTCAAGATCTTTAATGGCTTTTATCCAAAGCTCAATATTTTCGTAATTAACTAAAATTGAATTTTTTTCATTTAATACCTCCCTAATTACTGGTAGGTCTGAAGCAATAATTACTTTTTTATGAGACATATATTCAAATATTTTAATAGGTGACATAAATTTGCTAGTATCACCATAACCTTCGATAGTAACTTTATTTGCATAAGGAGCCAATACAATATCAAAAGAATTTCTATATCTTGAAGTTTCTTTAGGAGATACAAAACCATAGAAATATACATTACTGAGTTTGAGTTGTTCTATATAATTTTGCCAATAAGCGATATCTTTTTCTAGACCCCCTACTAAATGAAAGCTCATATTATTAATTTTTTTAG
>MDTG01090340.1_pt1 | contig 15889 bp, 17 predicted proteins | sample 811421 | NCBI WGS metagenome assembly MDTG01 (sample SAMN05326645, study PRJNA326480) | marine metagenome | isolation source: seawater | place: Pacific Ocean: South East | collected 2011 | reverse complement strand
ATCGGAGTCCCTAAAGAAATTAAGCTTCAAGAGCACAGGATAGGTTTAACTCCAGATAGTGTAAAAGCACTTCACGAAAAAGGTCATAAAGTTTTAGTCGAAACTAATGGCGGTTTCGAAGCTGGGTTCACAGACCAAGATTATAAAAAAGCTGGTGCATTAATTTATACAAATGCTAAAGATATTTTTAAAGATGCAGAAATTATAGTTAAAGTTAAAGAGCCTCAAATGAGTGAAGTAAAAATGATAAGAGAAGGTCAAATCATTTACACTTATCTTCATTTGGCTGCTGCAAAAGAACTTACTCAAGGACTAATTAAAACTGGATCAATATGTATAGCTTATGAAACAGTAACTGATGACGAGGGAAGATTACCATTATTAGCTCCAATGAGCGCAGTAGCTGGTCGGATGTCAATACAGGCCGGAGCACACTCTTTAGAAAAGAATCAAAAAGGAAGAGGTTTGTTGTTAGGAGGTGCACCAGGTGTTGAGCCAGCCAATATTGTAATTTTGGGGGGAGGCGTCGTTGGGGAAAATGCAGCAATAATAGCTACAGGCATGAGAGGAAAAGTTTTTATAGTCGATAAGTCAAAAAAAAGATTAAAAGAATTACACGAAAAATTTGGAGATAAAATTATACCTGCTGAAAGCGATAAGACAGACCTAGCAAAGTTAATTTCGGATTGCGATCTACTAGTCGGTGGAGTTTTAATTCCTGGGTCTGAAGCTCCAAAACTAGTTACAAAAGAAATGATTAAAAATATGAAAAGGGGATCTGTAGTTGTAGATGTTGCTATTGACCAAGGTGGATGTGTTGAAACAAGCAAACCCACAACCCACCAAAACCCAACATATTTAGTTGATGATGTAGTTCATTATTGTGTAGCAAATATGCCTGGTGGTGTGCCGAGAACTTCAACTATGGCTTTAAATAAGGCTACTTTGCCTATGCTCATTAAAATTGCCGATCATGGTTATAAAAAAACTCTTTCAGAGAACAAAAATTATCTAGCTGGGTTAAATGTCTTTAAAGGAAAAATTACATGCAAAGGTGTTTCTGAAGCATTTAAGTTAGATTATACCCCCCCTGAAAAAGCTATTTTAGAGTAAACCTTATTCATTTTGGGTTAATTTGAAAAAAATAAACCCAATATGCCCCTTCTAACTATATGTTTAAAACTCAAAGTGTGGTCAAATTCATTTATGAGTTCAGAGATTAAATTCGAAAATCACGATAAACAAGAATTTGATTCAGTTCAAAGCAAAGTCAAGTTAACAGACTTACTTAACAGATTAAATGAGGAAAAAAAAAGAGAGAGAAATAGCAATATAGCTCTTTCAGTGGCAGCTGTCTCAGCTGTAACAGTGTTCGGAATAATTTTATCCCTATAAAATTAGCAAATTCAGACCTTTTCTTAATAAAAATTTGAAATAGTATTTGCAGATAATATCCTATATAGATCGATAATGCTTGAAAATTTGAACTTAGCAGAAGCTCCCCCTATCTCAATAGTCTCTATAGTTGTAAATTTAATTGTTGGAGCAGTTATAGCTGTAATTTTAAAATTTCATTATAAAAAATTTGGCTCAACTTTAACAAACAGAGATGAATTTAGTAATATATTTACATACATATTGCTTACAACAGTTTTAGTTATTTCTATTGTAAAATCTTCTTTAGCACTTTCTCTCGGATTAGTAGGTGCCTTATCAATTGTAAGATTTAGAACACCAATTAAAGAACCTGAAGAATTAGCTTATTTATTTATTTCAATTGCCGCAGGATTAGGTCTAGGAGCAAATCAAACTATTCCTACAGTAATTTCAGTATTAATAATTTTAATTGTGATTAGTTGTTTAAAGTTCAATAAGCTTAAAAATCAAAGTAAAAATATTTTCATTAATTTAGAACATGAAATAAAGAACTCATCAGATAAAAAAAATTTAATATCAAAATTTAATTCTATAATCTCTTCTAGTTCCCATATTTGTGACTTACGTAGATTTGATATAAAAAATAATTCAATAGAAGCAACTTACCTAGTAAATTTTGAAAAGTCTGATCAACTGGAAAATATTATTAAAAATTTACAGAAAGAGTTTAAAGGTATATCAATAACTTATATTGACCAAAATCAGATACCTAGCATCTAGATTTAATGAGAGCAGTCATACCAAATAACTCAAGAATTGAACTAAAATTTATCACACAAGATACAAACTATTACCAAATTAGAAATTGGATACGATTACACAAAGGTTGCTTTAAACCAATTTATAAACCTAGATATGTAAATAATATATATTTTGACGATTTTAATTTAGATACTTATGCTGATAATTTGTTTGGAAATACATTCAGGGTAAAGTTTCGTTACAGATGGTATGATGACTTAAAAAAGTGTGATGGTGGAAATTTTGAAATAAAATTTAAAAGAAATATATACGGATGGAAAGAAAAGTTTAAAATTTCAGGTCTAGGAGAAATAGACAAGCTAAATTGGAAACACTTTTCTAAGAAAGTAAAAAATGCTTTGCCATTAAAGAATAAAGTTTATTTTGATAAGTATAATATGCCATGTATATTGAATAGATATTTCAGAGAATATTTTTTAAGTCATGATAGAAATTTTAGAATTACAGTCGATAGAAAACTAGATATTTTCGACCAGCGAGCTAAATTAAAACCTAATATAAATTCAAAAGTTTTAAGAAACAATCATTTAATTGTTGAAATAAAATTTGACAGAAACAAGCGATCAGAAATTAACAATTTATTAGATGATATACCAATTAGAAACAGTAGAAATTCAAAATACATAAATTCAGTGAGACAAGTTTCAGGAGTTTGAATTAATGATAATAGATAAAAAAAAAGATTATAAAATTAAAAATTCACAAAAGTTTTTTTCAACAAAGTTTATTATTAAAATTTTAATTATTTTTTTTATAATTTTATTCTTTTATATTTTAGGAATTTGGACAGAAAGATATGAATTAGATAGAAAAATTTCTTATATATATAACGACTCAATAAGTAAAATTTCAAGTAACTTTTATTCTACTTTTTTCCCTTCAGATAAATTGATAGTTGATATAAATTTTAAAAACTATTTAAAGTTAATTAAAAGCAGAGAAAGTTATATTGAAAATTGGAAAGCTCCTAAAGAATTAAGAGTAAAAGTTCCAGCAAGAATTTCTGTTTCCAATAAAGAAAAAATTTTAGCTAATATTAGCATCAAAGGCACCCACAAAGATCATTGGGAGCATCCTGAAAAATGGTCATTTAAAGTTAATATAAGAAGAGGAGAAAAGATATTTGGTAATTCTGAATTTGCGATTCAGCATCCTCAAACTAGAGGTTATTTATATGAGTGGCTATTCATGAGGTTTTTAAAAAATGAGGATTTAATTTACCACAAAGTCAAATTTTTAGAGGTAATAGTGAATGGAAATAATTTAGGGCTATACAATTATACTGAAGCACACACTAAAGACTTACTAGAGGCAAACAATAAAAAAAACGGGCCAATCGTATTTTACGATAAAAACCAATGGGTAAGAGAAACATCTAACATGTTTAATTTGACGCCTGCAGAGTACGAAGATTCTTATTTTAGGGCAGAATTAAATTTAGTAAATAAATCTGAAACTTATAATGATGAAAATCTAAAAAATTTGACAGACCAAGCTTTCAACTTGCTGCAATCATTCAGAAACAAGAAGTTAAGCGCTAGAGAAGTTTTTGACATTGATCAAATGGCAAAAGTTTTTGCAATTAAAGCTTTATTCGGTGCAGTAGAGTTCGATTGGAAAGATATTAAGTTTTATTTAAATCCATCAACATTAAAACTTGAGCCAATAGGAAGAGAAGTACATGTAGATTTTAACAATTTAGGTTATGAGACAAAAACATGGTGGATAAGTTTGAAAGATGATAACTTTGCACATTCAATAGATCAAAAGTATTTCTTAAAATTATTTTTTGAGGACAAGGAATTTATGGAGATATATTTGGATGAATTAAAAAGAATTGCTAATTTACAATATTTGAAAAAAGTTCTTGATCTAAATAAAGAGGAGATAGAAAAAGAAACAAAGATTTTACGAAGGTATCATCCGAACATAAACGTTTTTTCAGAAGAAAAAATGATAAAACAGATTGAATTTATTAAAAAGACTATTAAATCATTAGAAATAAATAGTATTTAATTTTTCTTAGTTTATTACTAAATTGTTATTATAAATAAATTATTATATTTTGAACTATTATTTAATTAAGGCGAGGTAGCTCAGTTGGTTAGAGCACAGGACTCATAAGCCTGGGGTCGGCGGTTCGAATCCGCCCCTCGCTACCATTTATTTTGATTTTAAAAACTTTTTAAGCTTTTGTAAATTCATTGATGAATTCTTAGGCATACTAGGTCCCTTAGATTTTTTTAAGTAAATTTTTTTAATTTTTGAATTATGCTGTTTAGCAAATTTAAATACCGATTTTATAGGACCTCCAATATTAAGAACACCTTTTTGATTAATTATCTTTTTAAATATTCTTATAAAATCTTCGTGAAAAATAAAATTTGTAATCATGTCTGCATAGGCTGCTTTGTGCACAAAAGGCTTCTCAGTCATGCTGACTCTAAGTATTAGTGAGTTTTTGTACATTTGAACTGCACTCTCAGCACCAAGTTTTGACCACGCATAATTATTCATTGGTAGTAGTGCGTCTGTTTCTTTGTAATTACCTTTGGTACCAGGATAAAGATAGCTAGTAGAAAAATAAATAACTTTTATGTTAAATTTTGAACAAGCTAGAACAATATTTGACGTTCCAATAATATTTAGCTCAATGCTTTTTTTAATATTTTTTTCATGCAACGACATGGGCCTAGATAATCCAGCTAAATGAATTACAAACTTCGGTTTATTTTTTTTTAGATATTTCTCAATTGAGTTTAAATTTAAAATATTCAATTCTTTTTTATTAGGAAATAAATAATCTTTGTTAACAGATAAAGATAAGGTTTTTCCAAATCTCCCACTGCCACCTGTTACTACTATTTTTTTAGATTTTAACATGAGATATCCATTTTCCACCCTTTTTTAAATAACTTTTTTCTTTTTTAAAGATTTCAAATCTGTGATTCCACGAACATAATATAGTATAATCAGGATTACTTTTTCTGAAATGATTAATTGAAACCACAGGTATGTGCGTTCCTGGCGTAAATTTTCCGATTTTTTCTTTTGTAGAATCTGCAATAAAATCAATGTGTTTGTGATTAATCTTACAAAAATTTAGAACAGTAGAGCTTTTAGCTGAAGCTGCATATCCAACTATCTGTTTTCCAACTTTTTTTAACTTCAAAATTTTTTTTCTAAATCTTTTTCTAGATTTAAAGCATCCTTTTTTAAAATTGATGCATGAGGAGCGCCTATTTAACTTTAATTTTAATTCTTCTTTTAATAATTTTTTGAGATTTTTGGAAATTTTTCTTTCACCTTTCCTACAAATGACATACCTCATTGACCCTCCGTGAGTAATTTGAGGCAAGGCATCAATTAAATCAAAATTAAACTTTTTAAAAATATTTTTGACTGAGTGTAAAGAAAAAATAAATATATGAGCATCATAGATTTGATCATAAGAAACTTTTTTGAACATTGATCCTAAATAGGGTTCTTCGAATACAAACACACCTTTTTTTGATAACAAAATTTCAAGTCCATTTATCATATCGTTTAAATTTGGAATATGACTAATCACATTAGCAGCACAAATAAGATCAGTTTTATATTTAAAATTAGTTAGTTTTTTTGAGTTTTTAAAACTGAAAAACTCATTATTAACATTTATTTTATTTACTTTTTTTGAGTAGTTGGCAACGTTTTTAGACGGTTCAATTCCTAAATGAGTATAATTAGCTTTTTTAAAATTTCTCAAGAAAGTTCCATCGTTTGAACCAATCTCAATAATTTTGGAATTTTTTTTTAAAAATTTTTTTGACCATTTGAAATATTTATTAAAATGTGTGGTCATAAATTTTGATTTATTTGTGTAAAAGGGATAATGATTATTAAATATATGTGGAGATTTAGGATGATCATTAACTTGAAATAAAAAATCATTATCACAAAACCCTACTTCTAATTTATAAAAAAACTCTCTTTTAAATTCTTTTTTACTTAAAAAACCATTCGCCATTGGCATTTTGCCAAAAGACAAAAACGGTTTTATTTTTTTTTTTACAAACTTTACAAAGCATAATTAATCAATTTTGTTTTGATTCAAGTTATAGAAAATGATCGGCCATGTTGTAACTTTTGAATACTTGTTAAACCAATACGACATATATCTTTCAGCTAAAAAAGCGTAAATTCTTTTAGTGCCGTAATCCTTACTGCTACTTGCTACATTATCAAAAACTTTTTCGCATCTTTCTAACCATGGAAAAATAGATTTATAATATTCTATCATTATTTTTTTTGATTTACATATGAACATATTTCCTCTGTTATAGCCATTACGGCTTTCCATAAATTTTTTAAAATCATCCCTATCATTTTCATCAAGCAAATTTATTGCTTTATCTAAGTTTCCGAATCCATGAAAACTATCAAAATGAAATTTTAAATTTCGATTTTTTTTAATAAGGAATCTCGGATTATTTATTATTGATTTGAACCCATGTTTGATTATTTTCATTGTGGTCCAACCATCCATATAAATTTCGTTGCCAAGAATAACGGACTGTTCATCCCAACTATTTGGAATTTTATTTAAAAAATCTTTTTTACTATTAATTGTAAATTTATCAGAATTTTGACCCCAGAATCGTCTGTAAGCACAAAATCCAATCCAATCATTGTCGTCTATTTCTTTTAACTTGTTCTTCCATAGCCAATAATGAAAAGTCAGTTCACCGTAACTGCTATTTTTCTTAGAGATATTATCTCCTGTATTATCTCTTAACCAATCAGGACTAAAAGTTTCATTTCCTAAACCCACCGGAGTATATCCTAAAGATTTAATTTTCTGATAATCTTCATTAAACAAATCAATACAATACATTGTTAATGAACTCATACACTATAAAGTTATTCTCTTTTTTATAAATTCTTTTAAAGTTAGATTACTTTTATCTTTAGGAGATATTATAACCTTTTTTTTAGGCCATTTAATATTTAAGTCTTTATCATTCCAAACTAAACCAATTTCATTTTTTTTTGATCTATATTTACTATTTCCATAGACGATAATGTTTTCTTTGTCTAAGCATAAAAAACCATGCGCAAATCCCTTTGGAATAAAAACTGATCTTGAATTATTTTCAGACAAAATAGTTCTATAATGTTTACCAAAGGTTTTTGAGTTTTTCCTTAGATCTACCGCAACATCAAGTATTTTTCCTTTTACAACAGAGATAAACTTTTCCTGTTGTATCTTTTTTTGGAGATGCAATCCTCTTAAAACGTTTTTTTTTGATTTCGACATACACCAAAAAACAAACTTTTTCCTTTGTAAAAATTTATTTTTAAAAATCTCTCTAAAATAACCTCTGGAGTCAAAAAATTTTATGCCGTCAATTATTAATAATTCTTTAAATTTTGTTTTAATAATTTTCATTTTGCTAAGTTTTTTAAATATTTGGAATATTCGCAATTACCATAAAATTTTATAGACGAAATTATATCTTTTTTATTTATCCACTTATTATTTAAAGCAATTTCCTCAAGACAGGCTATCTTCAGGCCTTGGCGATTTTCTAAAGCAGCGATGTAATCACTTGCGTCATAATAATCATTAATATTTCCAGCATCAAGCCAAGTTCCCCCTCTTCCAATAAATTCAGCTTTTAGTTTATTACGCAGTCTATAAATATTTAACAGATCTGTAATTTCTAATTCTTTCCTTTTTGACGGCTTGAGTTTTTTGCTCAAATCTACAACTTTATTATCAAAGAAGTAAAGACCAGTCACCGCTAGGTTAGAAAAAAGTTTCTTTGGTTTTTCAACAATTTTTAAAATTTTATTTTTTTTATTTATTTTTGCCACACCATAATGTGTTGCATTTTTAACTGGGTGAAGAAAAACTTTGGCGCCATTTTTAAGCTTAGTACAGTCTTTTAATTTTCTAGTAAGATTCTGTCCATAAAAAAAATTGTCTCCAAGTATTAAAGCTACATTATCTTTACCAATAAAATTTTCACCAATGATAAATGCTTCTGGTAATCCACCAGGATTTTGTTGTTCTTTATATTTTAAATTTACGCCAAGATTATTTTTTTCAGGTAAGATTTTTTTAAATTGATTTAGTTGACCCTTATTTACAATTATTAATATATCTTTTATTCCAGCTAACATAAGAACTGAAAGTGGATAAAAAATTAACGGCTTATCATAAAGAGGCAAAAGTTGTTTATTTACTGCTTTAGTAAGAGGACTCATTCTTGTTCCCATCCCACCTGCAAGAATAATTCCTTTTCTTATCATATTTTAAGACCCAATCTCTTTGTGAAAAATTTTTTATTAATTTTTAATAAAAAATTTTTATTCTTTAAATACCATTCAATCGTATTTGATAGCCCACTGTTTAAACTATATTTCGCTTTCCATCTTATTTGTTTATAGATTTTTTGGCTATCAAGTGCGTAACGAAAATCATGACCAGGTCTGTCTTTAACAAATTTTATTTTAGTTTTATTACCTATTTTCAATTTTTTATTCCTGCAAATTTTTATCAATTTTTTTACTAAATCAATATTTTTTAAATTAATTTTTGATCCAACATTATAACTTTCCCCAGACTTACCTTTTAAATAAAGCATCAATAAGGCTCTGCAGTGGTCCTCTACATGTATCCACTCTCTAGAGTTAATGCCTTTTGAATAGATAGGAAGTTCTTGGTTATTAAATATATTTGTAATCATTTTTGGTATTAGTTTTTCCGGAAATTGATATGGTCCGTAATTATTACAACAATTGGATATAACAGCATTAATTTTGTAAGTTCTTATATAAGCTTTTACTAAATGATCAGCACTCGCCTTAGAAGCTGAATAAGGTGAACTTGGTTTGTAGCTAAATTCTTCATTAGATCTTTTTCCATTTTTTATATCTCCATAAACCTCATCAGTAGAAACGTGAATTAATTTAATATTTATTTTTTGTTTTTTTATTTTTTTAATAGCTTCTAATAAATTAAAAACTCCAAGAATATTTGTTTTAATAAAATTTTCAGGGTCATCAATTGATCTATCGACATGTGTTTCTGCTGCAAGATTAAAAATAGCAACTGGTTTATATTTTCTTAAAATTTTTGAAATTTTAACTCTGTTGTTGATGTCAAGTTTGTAAAATTTATAATTTTTTTTTCGTTTTACATTATTTGATGCATATGTAAGTTTATCAATATTAATTACGAAATATTTTTTTTTAATGAGAAAATCGACCAAGTTGTTTCCAATAAAACCAGATCCACCAGTAACAATGATTTTTTTCATATAAATAATTAAGGACAATAAGTCTTTTTGTGATAAATTAGTAAAAGAATTATCTCATAAAATCAAATATTATTATTAAATGGATACAAAAGACTTAAGTATAATTATCACTACTTTTAAAAGTGAGGGTAAAATCCACAGCTGTATAAATTCCATTTCAAAAAATATTAAAATTTTAGTTATCGAAAACTCAGGAAATGAGAAATTTAAAACAGATTTAGAAACTAAATATCATAATGTTAAGTGTATTTTGACTGGTTATAATTCAGGTTATGCTTCTGGAAATAATTTGGGACTTACAAATGTGAAAACAAAATATGCTTTAGTACTTAATCCAGACACTTTAATAGAAAAAGATTCAATTGAAAACTTTATTAGTACTGCAAAAAAAAATCCTGATTTTTGGTTAATTGGACCCATAAATCACCAAGGGAAAAAAATTGAAATACAAAGTAATCAATTAATTGAAGTAGAGGATATTAAAGGATTTGCAATTTTTTTTAATCTAAAAAAATTTAAAAATAATTTTTTTGATAATAATTATTTCTTATATTTTGAAGAAATTGATCTTTGCAGGAGAGTAAAAAAAAATAATGGAAAAATATATTTAGATCCCAGAATAAAAATACATCATGATGGATCCCAGTCTGTAAATCAAGATTTTAAAATTGAACTTGAAAAAAATAGAAATTGGCATTGGATGTGGTCAACTTTTTATTTTCATAAAAAACATAAAGGATTTACTTTAGCTTTAATGATAATTTTTCCAAAGATGGCTTCAGCTTTTTTAAAAGTATTATTTTATTCGATGGTGTTAAATAAAACCAAAAAAGATATTTATCTTTGTAGATTGAGCGGAATTATAAATTCCATTAAAGGTAAGAAATCTTGGTATAGACCAACATTAGATTGATTTCTTAATATTTTAATTATATTAATTTTTAATGGCTTTAAGGAATAAAATTATTATTACTGGTGGTGCAGGATTTGTAGGAACAAACTTAATCGAATTTCTTTTAAAAAAAACTAATTACAATATAATAAGTATAGATAATTATTCTTCCGGCACAAAAAAAAATCACATAAAGAATAAAAGAGTAAAATACATTAAAGGTAATACTTTAAATATTTCAAAAATAATTAAAAACCCTGAAAAAATTAAATCTGTTTTTCATTTTGGCGAGTTTGCTAGAATATATCAAAGCTTTTTAAACATGAATGAATGTATTCAATCAAATACTATTGGATCTAACTCAGTTTTTAATTTTTGTTTAAAGAATAAAATTAAACTTATTTATTCAGCAACCTCTGCTTCTTTAGGAAATAAAGGTAATGACAAGAACTTATCGCCTTACGCTTTTTCAAAAGCAAAAAATCTTGAGATTCTAGAAAATTTAAAAAAATGGTTTAATTTTAAGTTTGAAGTTATTTATTTTTATAATGTTTATGGTCCATATCAAATTTGCAAAGGTAAGATGGCAACTGTAATAGGAATTTTCGAAGATCATTTTAAAAGAAATAAATCATTGCCAGTTGTGAAACCTGGAACACAATCAAGAAGATTTACACATATATATGATACTGTAAGAATTTGTCATTTAGCGTGGAAAAAAAATAAATGTAGACACTATATTATTTCAAATAAAAAAACTTTTTCTATAATTGAGGTAGCTAAAATGTTTAATAAAAAAATCAGATACCTGCCCAAAAGACCAGGAGAAAGATACTCATCTGCTTTAACAAATAAAAATTTATCGAATAAGATTTTTAGATATTATGGTAAAATTCAATTAAAAGACTACATAAAGAATTTTATTAGCAATAATAGTTAATGCCCTGGAAATTCTACTAAGTTAAAAGTTTTATAACCTTTATCAATTAAAAGTTTGTTACCCGGTAAATCAAATAAATTTATAACAAATATAAATCCCGCAACATTGCCTCCAGAAATTTCTATCAATTTTGCGGCTGCCTCTGCTGTACCACCTGTTGCAATAAGATCATCTATTACTAGAATTTTTTCACCTTTTGCAATAGAGTCTTTATGAACCTCTATCGTAGCTTCCCCGTATTCAAGTTTAAAATCTACAGAATGTGTTTCAGCAGGTAATTTGTTTTTTTTTCTTAACAAAATAAAGGGTTTTTTTAAAGCGTATGAAACAGTAGAAGCAAATACAAACCCCCTCGATTCAATAGCTGCTACTTTATCAAATTCAATATTTTTAGATAATTCAATAATTTTATCATTTGTAAACTTAAAAGCATCTGGATTTTTAATCAATGTTGTAATATCCCGAAACAAAATTCCTTTTTTGGGATAGTCTTTAATAGATCTGATATGTTTTTTTAAATCCATATTTAGCTTCAACTTCTAACAAAAAAGCATTAATAATTAAATAATGAAAAAAAGAAAACTTGGGATAATTGGTGGTAGCGGCCTTTACAAAATGGAAGGTTTTGAAAAAACCAAATGGAAAAAAGTGAAAACACCATGGGGAACACCTTCCGATGAAATTTTGATAGCAAAATTGGATAAAGAAGAAATTTGTTTTATACCAAGACACTCAAGAGGTCACAGAATCAACCCTACTAATATAAACTTCAGAGCAAATATTGATGCAATGAAGCAATTGGGTGTAACAGATATTATTTCTGTATCAGCTGTAGGATCATTAAAAGAAAATTTAGAGCCAGGAAAGTTTGTAATTGTTGATCAATTTATTGATAGAACTTTTTCACGTACTAAAACTTTTTTTGATGAAGAAATTGTTGCGCATGTATCAATGGCGAAACCTACTAGTCCAGGGTTAACAAAATGTTGTGAGGAAGCATTAGAAAAATTAGGTATCAGCCACCAAGTTGGAGGCACTTATATAGTTATGGAGGGGCCTCAATTTTCAACTTTAGCAGAATCCAATATGTATAGATCATGGGGAGCAGACGTAATTGGTATGACCAACATGCCCGAAGCTAAATTAGCTAGAGAAGCAGAAATAAGATATTGCACTGTTGCAATGGTTACAGATTATGATTGCTGGCATCCAGATCACGATGAGGTTGACGTAGGTATGGTAATTCAAACTTTAACAAAAAATGCCTCAAACGCTCAAAATATGATTAAACAAATAATTAAAACTTATAAAAATCATTCAGTTGATAAAGATCCAGCAAATAATTGTTTGGATGTTGCAATTATAACTGACCAAAAATTAAGAACGAAGAAAACAATAAAAAAACTAAAAAATATTGCTGGTAGAGCTTTAATTAAATGAAGATAGAAGGAAAAAAATATCGCACTATATGGTTTGAAAATAATAAAGTAAAAATCATTGACCAAACGAAACTTCCACATAAGCTTATAATAAAAGAGTTAAAAACTGTTAAAGACGCAATAAATGCAATCAAAACGATGGAAGTCAGAGGCGCCCCTTTAATTGGAGCAACAGCCGCTTATGGTTTAGTACTATCTATTATCGAAAACAATGATTTATCATATTTGAAACAATCTAGTGAAGAACTAATTGCCTCAAGGCCAACTGCGATCAATTTAAAGTGGGCTGTGGATCGAATGATGAAAAAACTTTTAGGAATTAATAATAAAGAGATTTTAAAAATTTCACTAGAAGAAGCAAACAAAATCGTAGAGGAAGATATAGATTTTTGTAAAAATATTGGCATTAACGGACTTGAAATTATAGAGAAGATAGCTGATGAAAAGAAAGATACAGTCAATATTTTAACTCATTGCAACGCAGGATGGCTCGCAACTATTGACTGGGGTACTGCGACTTCTCCAATTTACCACGCTCATCAAAAGGGGATTAAGATCCATGTATGGGTGGACGAGACCAGACCGAGAAATCAAGGAGCAAATTTAACTTCTTACGAATTAAATGAAGAAGGTATTTCTAACACAATAATCACTGATAACGCAGGCGGTATTTTAATGCAGAGAGGTCAAGTCGACATGTGTATAGTTGGTACTGATAGAACCTTATCTAATGGTGATGTATGTAATAAAATTGGAACTTATTTAAAAGCATTATCCGCAAAAGATAATAACGTCCCTTTTTATGTTGCTTTGCCAAGCTCAACAATTGATTGGAAGATCAAAGATCATAAACTAATACCTATTGAAGAAAGAAATTCAGAAGAGTTATCTCATGTTGAGGGAATAGATAAAAATGATAAAATTACAAAAGTAAGAATATACCCACAAAAGAGTAAGTCATTAAACCTAGCCTTTGATGTTACACCTGCTAAATTAGTTTCTGGTTTAATAACAGAGAAAGGTGTTTGTGAAGCATCGGAAAAAGGATTAAAAGAATTGTTTAAGTGAGCAAATTAAAATCAGAAATTATAAAATATTCTAAAAAATTAAATATTACTAATTTATCCGCATTAAGATCAGGAAATATATCAGTTAGAGCTAATGAGAAAGGTGTCGAAGGTTTTTACATCACTCCATCAGGCAGAAAGTATTCAACTTTAAAGCCTACAGATATTGTTTTCGTTTCTTTGAAAGGTGTTTTTGATAAAAAAAAGGGTAGACCATCATCGGAATGGAGATTTCATCAAGATATATATGTGAATAAAAAAGAGGCTAAAGCAATTGTTCATGCTCATTCAACTTGTGCAACCGCAGTATCAACACATCAGAAAAATGTTCCAGCTTTTCACTATATGGTTGCAGTAGCTGGTGGTGAGGATATTAAATGTAGCAAATACGCAACTTTTGGAACTAAAAATCTTTCGAAAAATATTATCAAAGCACTTAAAAATAGAACAGCTTGTTTAATTTCTAATCACGGACAGGTTGCTCTAGGTGAAAATTTGGAAAAGACTTTTGAGCTTGCTCAAGAAGTCGAAAATATTTGCCATCAATATATAAATGCCCTAAGAATTGGAATACCTAAGATTCTTTCAAAAAAAGAAATGAGAGTAGTATTAGGTAAATTTAAAAATTATAAAAAAGGTTAATTTTATGATTAAAGTTGGTGAGCATATCACTATAGATTTTTTAGGCGTGAGAAAAGAATATTCCCCGGAATTCTTCGAAAAAATAATTTATAAAATTGCAAAAGCTGCAAAAGTAGAGATATTAAATGTTTCTTCCCATAGATTTGAACCACAAGGTTATACCTTAGTTGCACTTTTAGCGGAGAGTCATTTTAGTTTTCATACATTTCCTGAAAAAGAAGTAATTAGTTTTGATTTTTTTACTTGTGGAAAAGTACATCCAAAAGTTGCATTAAAAATATTGAGAAAAGAAATTGAACACAAACGTGTCGTAACTAATTCTTTTGATAGAAGCAGTGTAGGATTATACGATGATATTTATAGCACACCCGGCCAAAAAAAATTTTATGTGGTAAAAGATGTTTTAGAAAAGTTTACTTCAAAGGTAGGTCAATTTGTAGAAATTATGGATTTAGATGAGTTTGGTCATGCTCTCTTTATCGATCATGAAATACAAGTCGCTGAAAAAGATGAAAAGATTTATAGTTCAAATTTTTTCAAATCTAGTTTTGATTTAAGCAAAAAGAACAATAACGTTGCAATAATTGGTGGTGGTGATGGGGGTGTAGCTAGAGCGTGTTTAGAGAATAACTCTAATTATATTGACTGGTTTGAATTAGACCCAGAAATCGTTGATGTTTGTTATAGACATTTGCCAAAAGTATGCTCGAAAGTAAAAAAAAGTAATAAAATAAAAACTTTTTGGGGCGACGCATTTAAAAGCATAAAACAAGTTGAAGACTCAAAATATGACAAGATATTTGTTGATCTTAACGATGATCAATACTGTATAGATTTAGCTAGAAAAAACATGAAAGGCCTACAAAGAATTTTAAAAAAAGGCGGAGTTATTACAGCTCAAGTAGGTAGCAAAGATAAAAAACCTAAACAAGTAGCTAATTGGTGTAAAGTATTGGATAAAAGTTTTGGAAATGTAAAAATTTCCGGTGCTTATATCCCAAGTTTTGACTGTAATTGGAATTTTGCTTCATCTATAATGAAGTAATGTTTAGAGTATCTTGTATCCAACTTTGTTCTAGCGATAATGTTGATTACAATCTAAAAAAAACCAGGTTGCTTATTAAAAAAGCAGTTAAACAAAAAACAAATTTTATTTTAACACCAGAAGTTTCATCAAAAATTTCATTAAATAAAAAAAAACTATTAAAATCAGCTACAACAATGCAAAAAGATTTTTATTTAAAAGAGGTTAAAAACTTAGCAAAAAAGTATAAAAAATGGATTTTAATTGGCTCATTAATATTAAAAATAAAAAATAAGCTAGTCAATAGATCAATATTAATTTCTGACACGGGAAAAATAAAATGTTATTACGACAAAATACACATGTATGATGCAAAACT
>MDTG01060758.1_pt1 | contig 15892 bp, 21 predicted proteins | sample 811421 | NCBI WGS metagenome assembly MDTG01 (sample SAMN05326645, study PRJNA326480) | marine metagenome | isolation source: seawater | place: Pacific Ocean: South East | collected 2011 | reverse complement strand
TTTGCTCTTAAAGCATGTTCAATAACTTCAATATCTCTGATTGTTAAATTAAATGTTGTGTTTGCTTTTGCCATTATACTTCATAATCTCCTGCTCCAGGTGTTTGGAAACCTTTTGGTGCAACGTACAAAGTATGATAACCATCTATTTGGTCAGCACACTCAGCACAAAATCCAAAACCATTTTCAAGTATTTCTACTACATGATCTTTTTCACATCTGCCTACTTTACCAGTAAAATTTAAAAGTTCTTTAGTTACACCGATTGCCATTATTTTACCTCCACTAGTAAATCCTGCCAGTTCTTCATTCCTGGTGCTTCTATATAATAAAGAAGATTCCAGTATTCGTCAAGTGCTTTGTTACTATCAGGGCCTAGTAATGCTCCCATATCTAATAACAATCCATCTGTCAGTTTTGAACAGGTTCTTGCTTCTCTGTTGCATTGTTCAATATACTGAGTAGTGCTATCTGCACCTACCCAATCCCAACTCCACTTTTCCAGTCTACGTAATACAATATCCTGATTAGTATCAAATACCAAGCAGATATATCTACTGTTTGCTAAAACCTTATTGCGTAACTTTGAATCGTTATTATGATTCCAAGGAGCACTTGGTTTAACTTTATAACAAAACTTTTCATATTCGTGATGTAATGCAATATAATCCTCAAGATCTATTTCAGGATCATCTTCTTCATATTCATTTGGATCATAGAATTCAGCTTCATATACCCATTCGTGTGAATGTAATTTTAATCTTATTGGTTCACTACTTACTTTGTTGGGTGTGTTAAAATGTGTATGTCCATAATCAAATCCTACTGGTGCAAAATCTCTATGATTGCTTATAAACCAGACAAGCCAACTGCCATAATATCCAGTGTTATATGCTACACAAAAATTATTCAAATCCAATTTGCTCTTTATGTCCATTTACAAGATCCTGCCAGCCATCTAATGGTTTAGTTTTTAGGTGTTCACAAAGTATGCCATATGTTCTAATGTCACAATTCATAAATGATCCCATATCAAACAAGAAAGCACCTCTGCGTCCTGCTAACTGTCTTGCTTCTTGATTTTGTCTTTCTACGTAATCTGCAGGATCACCATTTGCTAGTCCATATTTTCCGATACGCTCTATAACTCTATCTTTATTTTTCTCATAGTGACATACAATCATACTTGCTTTATCCTGTAACCAATCACAGTATTCATCATCAAACATATCATAATGATGAGGAACTGGTTTAAACGCAAGTTTCTCACAATCATGCAAAGCTCTAAATTCTTCCCAATCTAATAGTGGTACTTGACCGTTAAATTTTTGTACATCTTGCATATGTGGCTTGTAATAAAGACTATGCTTTGGCATATTTAAATGCACTGGATTTTCTTCAACTGTTTTACCATCACCCCAGTGTTTATGATTAATTACATATTTGCCTTTTGAGAAGTTTTCGTGCTGATTAATAAAATGCACTAAAAACGTGCCAAAAAATCCACCAACAAATACTACTGCATAGTTAGACATTATTTAAATCCCATGGTATATACGCTTGATAATTGATGCCTTTGATATCAGGCATTACTGACAACCAACTGCGAAAACTTTTACGATTATAGTCACTGTTAAATTCTCTTCTATTTTTTAAATGACTAATAATATTTATAAGGTTCTTTTGCTCCTTGTTTGTCATAGGTTTATCAAACTTTTCTAACTTGTTTATTGCTTCTGTAACCACTTCTTCCGGCACAACATCACAACCTAAGTGATTATGCGAATTAAGTGTACTAAAATAAAAGTCTCCGGGCTGTTCCCAAAAATATTCAAGTATCTCAGGTAGCTGATGTACATTTAATGCATGTGCTACACAGGCATAGGTTATCTGTATATCGTGTTCTTTTATTTTATTATGATGTTCTGTCCACCAATCCCAATCGTGAGGAGTACGCACAACCTGATATAGTTCACGCACACCATCAATACTTAAATGAAATTCAACACGCTTAAAATTATCAAGCAAATCTAATTGATAATCAGTTAAACTGCCATTTGTTCCTACAAGTATTTCTGTATCTGTATATCCTTCATTAACCATATACTCAAGTATTATATTAAACTGCGTAACAATAGTAGGTTCACCACCATCAAAAACCAATCTGTCTATTCCACCAATAATACTTTTGTAATGATCTAATTGTAGAAATGCTCCTCTGCTAACTTTGCCTTGTATTGCAAGTTCATATTTTTTCCCAGAGTATAAATTATCTTGTAGCCAAAAATTATCTTTACCAATTTTTTTGTATTCTTTTGCTATTAGATTACTACGTTGTGGTCTGCAAATATTACAAGTCTTATTGCATGTATTACCAAAAGAAATCCACAGCTCTTTAATACCTGTATCTTCATATCCCCATTTATTATTTTGATCTATACGGTGACTTGATTCACCTCTATCTTCTTTTGTTTTACACTGCTTACAACCTATTGGCCAGATTCCTGTATTTAGATCTGTCTTAACTTGTTTTAACCAATCGCTTGCTAGGTAATCCTCAATGGTATGTAGGTTATGTGAACGCTGTCCTCTAAAGGTACAGCATGGTCCAGGTTGTCCTGCTTCATTAAAATGAACAGTTCTATATGGTTGATTACAATATAAACTAGACAAAGGTATCAAACTCCGGACAAACCTCCAGTAAGTTACCTCTTTGTAGTTCGTCTGCTTTATTATTAAATTTTACAAACTCTGTCCAACGTCTTTCATGCCAGTCCTCAGCCCACATATATTTTATAGTATCTTGAACTTTAGGAATATGTAGATAGTCCTGTAATCTTAGTTCGGCTAAATTTTTTAGTGCTATTGGTAAACTGCGTATATTCATACTTTCAGGGTGGTTTAGAATATTTAGATATATTTGATCGTCTGCAATGTTTCTGCTTTTAATCCAATCAAACAATTCTCCCATAGCACATATATTAAGAACTTGAACAGTACAATGTACTTGGATTGCAACGCTTGGTATGCCATTTAGTTTATCAAAGTTTTCCTCAATCTTTTTCCATGTGCTTGGATAACGAATATATCTATCCCTATCACCTACTGCATCAATACTAGCGTTTAATTGTACACGCTTAAAATGTTTCCAATAGTCCAACATCTTTTGTGGTACATTTGTTAAGTTTGTATTATATTTTAATCTTATTCCTTTTGCTAGATCATTTTCAATACAGTAATCAAATAATTTGTATTGGCTAATAGCAAGAGTAGGTTCGCCTCCAGTAAGATAAATCTCTTCAATTGAATCTGCTATTTCAACGAAGTTTACACCTGTTTGTTTTCTATCAGGCCATTCTCCTAGCACATTCATCCAATCTTTATCTTTATCACTTAATGGTTCGTTAGGAGCAAGCTCTGCTGTATCAACAATCTTGTTCCAGTCTTTTACCCACATGCTTGATGACCATGGATTGCACATTCTGCATTTTAAGTTGCACAGGTTACCCAGTCTTATGTCCACGTAGCGTATGTCTAAGGGTATTTCTTCTGCTACCTGTACGTCATCCTTCCACCACTTTTCATTATAGCCAATACGTGGCGAACGTATACCTGCATCTTCTTCTCTAAAGCAACGCTGACAGGTTTCAGGACGCTCACCATCCATAAATTGTTTGCGAATTTTTTGGTAGTCAGGAGAGTTCCAAACGTCGTTAATATCATCACGAAACATTTTATATTCTTTGCCTTCAGTCTTCCAGATTTTATTATTTTTAGGATTACTATTACAGCAAACTCTAAAACTTCCTGTTGGACTGACGGCGGCATGCATAAAAGGTAATACGCAAAATGTATCGCTAGGCAGTTTCTTCAACGAACTCTCTCCAATCAGTGCCGTGTATATTATCTAATTTTGTCATTTGATCTATGAACTCAGCACGTAGTTCAGGATCTTCCCATGCATTTACACGTAAGAAACGAGGATTGATACACGGGCTTGCTTTACCAAAAGGCAAGTTATGTGTACTGCACCATTCTTCTATTTCGTGCATGTGATTCTTATTTAAAATCATAGGTAATGCTGTTATCCATATATGGCTGTTGCTAGGCTTAGTGCTATTCCATTCTAATACATTGTTGCTTACGACTTCCCATGAACTGTGAGGACGTATGTATTCATAACGCTTGCCCATAGCATCAAGGCTTATACTAATATTTACCTGTTTAAATTCTTTAAAATATTTGTTCCATTGTGATATATTGTGTGATCCATTTGTTATCATTTGTAAATGTACTGCACTTGCGACATCCATATCAATTAGTGCTTCTATAATCTTTCTTACTTGTGGTATCATAAACGGCTCACCACCTGTAAACTTGACATGACTTGCATCAATCATAAGAGGGAGAAAGTCTAAACTTTCTTTGTGCCATTTTTGTGTAATGGGTCTATGATAGTGCCTATGTAATGTTCTATTTGGTTTGCCGTTTACGTCATCTTTATCTGCAATTTGTTTCCATATACTTGAACTTGTAGGATCACACATTCTACAAGCAAAATTACATGTGTTATTAATCTTAAGATCCCAATACTTAATACCTTCTGCATATTTTAGTTCTCTATTATAATAATGACGCAGGCTTTCGTCACCCATGTCTTCACTTTGTTTACACTCTATGCACTGCTTTAACCATTCATCACGACTACGATCACGCCACGTTTGATGTCGTGTTTTCCAGTCCTCTTCAAAATACATACTTGGGACGCCAGCAGTCATAAATGCACAACAAGGACGAACAGCACCTGTAGGTCCTATACATATGCCGTGATCAAATATTTTACACTCAGGCATTTACCCATTCTCTCCAGTTTGTGTTATGCTGTTTGTCCATTAATTCAGCATACTTGTAAAACTTTTCTGGGCATTTTTCTAACGCATCAATACGCATATGTTCAGGTTCATACAATGGTGGTGCCCAGGTTACTTCTATGTTGTTCTGTTTACACCAAGTATTAAGTTCATGCTTATGGTCTTTATTGAAAATAAAAGGTAATGCTTGTACAGTTACAATGAATTGCTTATTAAGTTCTAGTATATTGTTCTTTACTACTTCCCATTTTGCTCCTGGACGTATATACTCATATCTTTCTCCTATTGCATCAACACTAGCATTTATCTGTACACGCTTAAAATGTTTTAGTGTTTCTAGGTTTTTTAGTATTGTTGCATTTGTTGTAATGTAAACTTCTATATCCTTTGCAATGTCTAGTTCAATACATTTGTCTAATACTTTCCATACTTGTGGAATCATAAATGGTTCTCCACCTGTAAATTTTAAATATTTTACAAAGTGAAGTTGGCTTAATACTAAATCTATATCTTTATGCCACTTTGTATTTTCAAATGTTTCATAATATGGATCAGTATATTCTTTTGTAACAATTTGTGTCCATGTACTGCTTTCACCGGGTCTACACATTCTACACGCAAGATTGCATGTATTATTGAACTTAAGATCCCAATAGGCTATACCCTCAACACCTGCTAGTTTTTCATTGAGGTTATCTTTGTGGCTATGACCTTGTTCTTTATCTTCCCATTCACAATCACGACATTCATCTAGGAATCCATTTTCACTTTGTATTCCTTGTTTGTGAAAAATATCCTGCCAGGGATCCTTGTACTGAAGATATTGCTTTGTCATGTAAACACAACAGGGTGTTACATTTTTATTAGGGTGTATACATATTGCGTGATCAAACGCCAAGCATTTTTGCATATCCCTCATTAACCTTTGTTTTGAAATAATCAGTAGGATCACCATCAAGTATCATATGAATACGTGGTTCTTCACTACGATTCCAGACAGCATGTTCATAACCAGTATTAATTTTGAATACGCTTCCAGGAGTAAAAGGCATAGTCCCCCAACCGCCATGCACCAACGCACAACCGTCAGGATTATTGATAGCAACATTTGTAGCACCTACACCTGTAATTCTATCTCTATCCCTATGTGGCCCTAACCACCCACCTGGAAGTACAGCCATGAATCTTACTCTACTAAATGGCGAATAGCGTATTTCATCCATTAACCATTGCTTTGTTTTAGGGCAAAACTTAGCGATATCAGTCCAGTCACTTAGATCATACTCCGCCTCATCGGGGAGCCCATAGTCCTCTGGTACATTAGTGTGAACTGAACTCATACCATGTATTGCTAAACTTAGCCAACCACTGCTGTTAGGTCTGTGAAATGTGTAACAACTCGTGTATAATAAGTGGTTTGCTTCTTCATAAATATCTTCCCACGGAACTGGTATGTCAACTTTAATCCAGGGCATTTTAGTATTATCCATAATATCGTTGATATCATCTTCAGCACTAATTGGCACCTCATCAAATACTGGTGTTAAGTTTTCATTCGCTTCAAAAAACTTTCTTGTTTCATCTGAAACTTCTCTAAAATGTTCTAGATTTCCTTCATACCACATTATTTTCTACTCTCCAATACTTCTGTGCATTTGTCACTAGCATATGTAGTGAACCAGCGTGGAGCAAACGCATGAATAAAAACTGCGTATGCCGCCTTTTCTAATTGCCATGAAACCCACATTGCATGTTTGAAATGTTCCCAACGTGTCATGCCAGTTTCTTCTAAATGTAACCTACATTTTTTACTAAACATTAATATAATCCTGTTAACAACTTTGCATTTTGATATGTATAATGCAATCCTCCTGGTGTGTTACCTGTAAAATAAACTTCTCTATGATTATCTAATAAATGCATTATTAGTTTTATGAAGTTCATTTGTGCCGTAAAGCCACTCGTATTTAAATAATTTATCTCATATTGCCATATATTTGTAATCTGAACAAACAAATTATGATCATATCCGCTACTTCTTGCAAAACTATCCCACTCTTTGACTGCATCGATCTGCAAGTACTTGATGTTTAGTTTTTTAATCTTGTGAATCTTCTCTGAAAATTGTATATTGCCACCCATGTGTTCAATTAACTTATCCACTAGCATTGGATCGTATATACAGCAATCAGGATCTATAACTCCATCTCCTATTACACGCTGAATATTATCCTCATAAAACTTTGTAAAGTTTGTGTTTGGATCCCATTCTTCAATTACTATCTTTGTCCATTTAAGTGCGTAAGGATTGAAGTCAAAAAACGTAACCATGTCAAGTGTATCTACATGATTACCTAAATGCCAGAACTGATGTAATCCTGAACAGGGTACCATCATATGTGTAAACCCTACGCCAGTTTTATCAAACTTTGGTATACTTTCTGTATTTGTTACATATAATACTTGCGTCTGCTGATTTTTGAATCCATACAATTCCATTTTATCTTCAGGAAGATTATAACCAAACTCCAAACTTTCCTTAGGAGTTTTAGTTGATATAAAGTCATCATCAAGTAACCACTTCACAGTATCTTCAACATCATCTTCTGGATATATACATTCCTTGTGATCACGAACCTGCTGTGGCAAGTTTAATACTTCATATCCTAATTTTAAACTGTTGGGTATAAGTGCATCTAAAAATCTATGTCTTGTTTCTACAAGTTCAGGTCGGCTGTCCGGCATAGGCTTAAGATAATGTGGAGTATAATCATCATGAAAGTTCTCCTCACTTGCCACAAACGCTGGACGTTTTTCTAGATACTTGTTGAGGTTTGGAAAGTCTGCTTCAGCATATGCACGAATATTAATTACAATACATTGGTGATGCCAGTAGGGATATCTGCCTCTATTTTCATGATTTAAGATATGCCCTGCTACTAACCAACGCCTATCTTTCCATTCGCCATCATGCAGTTTAAGAAGTTCTATTTCAAATTCATTTGACTTTGGAATAGTGCCTTCAAACCATACAACTGCAAGTTCATAATTCATACTGTGTAAAGTTTTAATCCACTTTGTACTTGCTAAATGAATCATCTCAGAATGACTGTGATCAAAACTATTATTAAGTCCTATCTTTAAAATTTTACGTAGTTTACGTACATATTCCGGATATGGATTGAGTTCAGGAAATACAGGCTTATTGTTAATTACATGACAAATCCTGTTTTCTTCTTTTATGGTAATATTATATCCCATTATTCAAATCCTATATTATAGTTTTCACCAATTGAAGTTATTGCTTTACTTGGACACATGATTTCATTATCATTAATATCAGTACCAACAAACCAACTATCAGGAAATTCGTTTAACTTTGTAACTAATTGCATAAAACTATTCTCTAACGCAAATGGTTGAGCAGTCATTTTTGCTAATATGTAACTATAAATGTTACTTGTCCACAACAATGTTCTTACGCTATCCATTCCGTTAATAAGATCACTGCTTCGATTGACCAAATCAATATTAAGAAATCTAACATCACATTCCCTCACTTTATTCCAAAAGTTTAACCAGCTCTGCTGTCCACCAAACTGCTCTACAATACTTGGCCATCTTTCATCTACAAGATATTGCAGATCCGTATTTTTACCAGGATTGGCTTTACACCACGCATCAACCCACGCTACGAGATCTTGTCCTTGCCAGTCCGCGAACAAATCCTTTTTGAATTGTACGCTGTCCACATCGAAGTCATAAAACACAAAACGTGTGTCTGAGTTGAATCCATATTTGTACGCATAGTATAAAAGTTTAAATCCAGCACATGGACCTACATATTGATCGAAGACTGTGTTCTCTAACTGTTCCACAATCTCCGGTTTACTTGCCTCTGTATTTACAAAATAAATTGGACTGCTTCTATGTAGTGCATTTATACACTTCTTTGCTTGATGACTTAGTTTTGTTTGATCATATGTTAAATCCTGTAGTGCATTTTCAAAATCAATTGGACTTAAATGTGGTCTTGTGTTTGCTACACAATCCATAATTTCCTCGCTTAGTCCGGGCACTGTAAGTCTCCGGCGAAGGCTCCATGCAATCCAACTATTACCAAAGTCATTTATTTTTGGTTCATTTACTTCTGCAAGTGTTCGTGGCTGATCATCAAACTTAGCAGGATATAGTGCAAATATACTATCCTCCCAGTTCATATCATCATTTAATTTAAAATAACCCGGCAAGTCCACAGGCTCAATAAATGGATTAGGCTGTTCATTATCCAGCCATGTTTGTAAATTTATGACAAGTAAACTTCTATAAAAATATGCATATCTATCTTCCTGTATTTCTCCAGCAACAATCCAACCTTTATCTGCTGAATTGTTAATCCTATCTATTTCAGTTAGTAACTTTGTGTTAAAATTTTCGCTATCTGCCCACACACCATCAAACCAGACTACTGCATATCTATAGCCCATTTTTAAACTTGCTACAATCCAACTTGTGTCAATGCTGTTATGTAAATTTATAATGCCGCCTCGTAAATGGTTATTACTTTCTACTTGTTGCATGTTAGCAAGTTTTTGTTTAAGTATTGGCGTACGATTAAAAGTTGAATCACCAGGCATAAACACGTGAACAACTGGATAACTATGTTCACTGTGACTATAATCCCAATTCTTCTGTCCTTTATGCATTTGGACACCTTTCACATTTTACTTCTACTGTTTTACATTCATTACCTTCATATACACACCAGTAGTATTTGGCAAAAACTTCACGCCAACGATTGCCATATACCTTAATATATGCAACACGAATTTTTTGCATTTCATCTAACGTCATTACCAGAATCCTAATACTCTGCCATTGCCTGCAATAATAGCACAACATGTCAATACATGTAGCACTATCCAAAATGTTCTAAACCATAATGCTTTATGAACATCATCTTGCGTAATAGGTAAAAACTCTGGCTTGTCGTCATCATTAAGGCCAACGGGCATGCCAACAGTTCTACTCCATAATTTTAACCAACGCCTTTGTCCGCTCATACAAATAATCTCCATAATGCGATTGAATTCATAATTGTAAACCAACTGCATAGTATTAAAGTCCATGAACTCAATCTATAATAGGCACCTATGATACCTGTAAGACTTCCAAACCAATAAAAAGGTATAAAGATATCTGGGCGTGGATCTAAAACTGTCCAAGTTAATATTGCACTTCCTATTATGACTGCTAAAGCACTAATCATCTCCCACCAAAATGCTTTAGGGTTTGTGCTGTGGCTGTCTTTCATAAATTGTATCATTGAATTCTTTCATGGACTATATCCATGCCTTCTAGTTTCATACCTAAATGTTCTCTTATCATACTTTTTAATGATACAGGTTTGGTATATCTATTTTCTAAATCTCTTGAATATTTTCTCATTTTACTGTAGTTCAGTATATTAGGTTGGTTGTTTATCATATAGGTTAAGAACCGTTCCATTTCAGGATAAAATTCATATGCTTCTCTTAGTTTTTCTAATATTGCTTCTCTATATTGTGCAGGCCAAACACTAGGCGCACAAAACTTTGGTGTTTGCAAAATGTTTGCTGTTATGAATTTTAAATTAATTGGTGACTGTTGCCAAAACCTATAAAACTCTGGCATATGAAAAATATTGTGTGCTTGTACTGTAATACCAGCCGCCAAATCAATTGAAGGTTCAGCGTTTAGTGCTAACATGTTATTATATACTGTATCCCAATCTCCGTCCTGTCTTATGTAATTGTAAACATCACCAATGCCATCCATGCTAACTTTAATATTGGTATGTTTAAACTTGTTCCATATTTCTATAAGATCATACTTTTTAAATTTAATATGGCTTATATTTGTAGCGTATCGTAATTTTATATTTGGCTTAATACTTTCCGGAATACCCTCAAGAAGTTTGTAATGTTCATCATTAATAATGGGTTCACCACCTGTAAATTGTAAAACATTTACTGACTCCCATAACTCAGGCCATTCATTAAGGCTATCAAAGAGCACCGTAGGGCGAAGTAGACGTGTTTCGTGTCCGTCCTTCTGATACTTTGTAATGATGTCCAAATCCTGTACACGCTTATAACTACTATGAGTCGAACACATTATACATTTTAAGTTACAAAAGTTAGATACTTTAAGTTCAACCCATGTAGGCTTTGTGCTTACGCTATAGTCATCATTCCATGAGCATTTTTTTAGGTACTCTAGATTGTCTTTCTCCCACTGTTGACGATTGCTTACTATTCCGCTTTCTTCGTTGTGCCAACAGACGTTGCAACGTGAAGGCTTTTCCCCATTCAGTAATGCTCGCCTTAACTCTCTGTAATTTTGATTGTTCCATGTTTCCTCCGCTGATTCCCCTGGGTTGTTAAGTGGTATCTCCTGTGCTTCACAACATGGCACTAGATTTCCACCTGCACTGCCGTAGATGTGCATAAAAGGCAACATGCAAAATGTACTACTCTGTATACCTACCTTGCCACTCATTACGTTCTCCGGCTCCCCATTTGGGTATTGCTTGTGCATCTAAATCAAGTAGGTCTCTAAACTTACTAATTTTCTTTAGATCTAATATTTCTCTATGACGTAAAATCTTTTTCATTGTGTCAGTATATTGCTCTGAATTATCTTTTATATCATTATGTTCACATAGTTTTTGCAAGAGTCTATGTAACTCTTTTAGTTTATCCTTACGTATTTTGTTACCTTTACTGAGTACACTTAGCATAGGTTCTTCATACAGAAGTGTAAACTGTTGATCAACTGCAAAACGCAGTTTGCTCTTGAACCAATCTGGCCAGTGTACAATACTCATATAGTGTGGTTCATATACTGTCTGAAACTGTACATTTACTTTTTTAAACTGTGTCCATAAAAAGAACTCCAGCATGTAGGGTGCATTTATTACGCTTATTGTGGTGGCTACAGTAATTGCTATTTTATCCCAACCAAACTCTTCACGTGTTTCGCACCACTTGTCTAATGTTTTTTCTATTGTAGCCCACTTACTTGGATATCGTAGTATATCATTTATATGTCCTATGCTATCAATACTAGGACTAATAGTAATTTTTTTAAAACGCATTAAGGCATCATAATCTACTTTCTTTGGCCAATAGGTACAGTTTGTAATTATTTCTATTTCTACCTGTGGTGCAATACCATTATCAGCAAGTGATGTTATCCAGCGTAAAAACTGTTGGTGTATAAATGGTTCGCCACCTGTGACTTTAATATATTTTAAATCCTTAAACCAATCTGGACTTACACTATCCAAGTCTAGTTCTTCAATCTTTTTAAGTTGCTCAATGTCATATGCACTATTGCCTAGTTCCGGAAACTTAATTGCATCTTTATCCCATTTTGTACTGAACTCAGGGCCACAACTTAGACAACGTAAATTACAATGTCTACCCACTGTGATTTCTAAATATTCTAGTTTTACTTTGTCTGTAAAATCTGTAAAGAAGTCATTTGCTTCTGTACGCATAGAATGTCCTTTTGTTTCTTCGTCTGCTTTGCATTTATAACACCCTGGATGCCATTCTCCACGCATCATAGTATCACGCACTTCTGAGAATGCATCGCCAAAGTTTTGAATGTCAGCTATAAAATCCTGACGCATAAGCCTAATAAAATCTTTAGGGTCTAACTGCTGTCCTATTTCACGTTTATCACTGTTAAGAAATCTATTATGAAAACGACAACAAGGAGTTGCAGGCTGACCATGCATAAGCATAGCCGCCTTAAACGGATAAGCACATGCGTTCTTAGGCAAATTATTCAGCGAACTCTCCAGTCTTTCTATAACGCTTTATTGCATTACGAATGTTTACTCTGTAGTATTCTTCATCTCTATGGAAATGATGCCATTGCTTCTCTTTAGGTGCTAGTGCAATATGCACTACGTTTGTTGTTTCAAAACCGTAATGTGTACACACTGCTATGTGTGCTTCTTTATATCTTTTACTAATTGTATCTGCTGTGAAGTTTTCCATAAGACTATTTGCAATAGCACAATTTAAATGTATTCCATGTTGCCATTCTGTCTGCACTGCTAAACTTCCAAAGTCTAGTTTTGAAAATACAATTCCGCTACGCCAGTTACCACAGCTCAAACCTTTTGTTGTTGAAAATGCCACTTGCTTTATGCAATGTCTGTTTACATTTACATGAATACTCCAACATGTTCCATACCATGCCATATCTACAAATACAGGAATATCTAATTCATCACACTCATCTAATAGTTTTTCCCAATGCCTATGCTTTTTACCATTGCCACTAAATGGTAAACTTATCATTACAGCATCACCCTTGCGAAGTGGAGCATCATCTATCCAGCGTTCCCATGTCCATTGTCCTTCTAATAGTACATCTCTATTGTATGGATATTCACCTCTATACATACGTAGCCTTAGATTATTTGCTTTACAATAATAATGCCACCAATCTAATGCTTGTGTTGTGCCTAGACTTACGAACTTGTGTGGGAATACATCAAGTCCTTTTACTGTATTACGTGAACTGCCGTGAATCCATTCAGGAAATATTTCTAGGAACCTATCACTTTCACCTTGTAGATGTGCTTCATCAATATTAGGCCAAAAGTTTTCTTTTAGGTGATCAATATATGGTTGGTGCCATACGCTATTACCTGTACTGCTAAAGTCAGGGTTCATAATATTGATACCCTTTGTTGTATATTAGCAATTAAACTACCTAATCCATTACGCCTTTGTGCAGATAACAATTCCTTAATACCTAACTTTTCAAAGTCTTCTTTTTGTATTGCTTTTGCTTCTTCAACAGGAATATTTGAAAAGCAATCACATACAACTCTTGTTATACCTTTTGTAATCATAGCATCACTATCGTAATATACTTGTACTAGATCATCTACTACACCTGCATCTACCCAGATTTGGCTAACACACCCATTAACCTTTCTACTATCTGTACGTAGCTCTGGAGGTAATGTAGTTGCATTTTTTGCTAGATCAATTAGATACATTAATCTTTCATCAGAGTCAAGCCAACTTAACTCCTCTGCATACTCATCAAATTTGCTCATCTACCTAGAAACCTTTTTGCCGCCTGAATAGGATTTTTCAATCCTTCATATGTATCATCAATAAAGTCAATATGCTTACTTAACTTTTCCAATAATAATTTTTGGTTTGCTTCAATCTGTTGAAGTCTGAGGTTAATTATCTCAAATTCTTTTTCTAACTCTTTATCCACTCTGTAACTCCGGAATATATTTAAAAGTATCAGTATCACGCAATCTATCTAGATCTTTCGTGTACTTTATAAAATGTTGCCAATTACGTTCATTGTAACTGCCTTGTTCTAATCCCTTCCTAATATCATCAATACCAGTTTGATATTCAAACTCCTCTGCATGATAACTGCCTTCAGGCCAGTAAGCCTCACTAGGAATGTGTTGAAGTTTATCTAGTGCTAACTGTCTAAGGCTGTCGGGCATATGTGCGATATTTAGATACGAGGGATTTACAACTACGTTGCTCATACTAATACTCGCTCTAGTTGCATGGTATTTATTAAACCACTCCCAAACGTTTGGTAGGTCAAATAAATTTGTATTCATTACTGTAACAGCAAAAACCATTTCTAAATTTTCTATTTTGTAAAATTCTTCTACATTATCACATAATTGGCTCCATTGATAATTAGGGCCACCACGTACAATACTATATAATTCATCTGTTGCTTCCACACTAACCAATAATTCAATATGCTTAAACTGCGAAAATAATATTCTGAATTCGTCTCGGAATACTGTTGCGTTTGTACTAATATCCAACATGATATTATGACTAAGTCCCTGATCAACAAACCATTGCAGAAGCTGTATACAGCTTTCATCATATAATGGTTCGCCACCACGTAAGGCTACCCATTGCAAGTTTCTAAAGTATTCAGGGTTTGCAAATAAATTATCTAAAAATTTTATATCAGCACCGTTGTATCCAATTGGAGTATTCTCCCAATATTCAGGTGCTTCTTTGTTTAACTTTTTACCATCTTTTGTCCAGCCTGTTGATACAAAGGGATTACAATGTATACACGCTAGATTACATTTGTTACTAACTGTGAAATCCAAGTAGCGTATATCAGGTGTTTGTTTTGGTTTTATGTGTTCACTTTGAACACGCAAATTATAATCTAGTTTGTCCCAAAAGAACATACGTCTACTGCGTCCAGACTTCTCTTTCTTTTGACACCCTATACACTGTGCAGGTATATTACGCCCTCTATGGGCTTCACGTAGGGCTTTTGCTTTACTTCCGTAGTAAATTTCTTTAAGTGTTTGAGTGTTTATATTTCCAAGTTTCTCTTTATAGATAATATCAGGTACAACATTACCGCCCCACTTTATTGTCAGAGCATGCCAAGGGGCAAGACAAGTAGGGTAAATTGTCTTATCTAGAAACTTGTTTCTATACATTGTTACTCAAGCCACTCCAGTATCTCAATCATCTTGTTGAGTTTTGTTCTCGCTTCGTGTAGGTTTTTAGCAGGCACCCAAGCCTGTCCTAAGCCATGTGAATCGTCAACTTTATTAATCTCAACTGTCATATTCTCACCGCCCGACTTTGTCATTTTAAGTGGACTAGGTGCTGTAAACTTTAGTACATATACAGTTTCCTTAGGTTTGAATTGTATTACATTATCCATCATTACATACTCCGCAGGTATCTCTACATTCCTTCCATTTGGCAGTTTCTACTGCATGTGGAAGATGGTCACTAAACCAACCATTACATAAAATATCTTTAAATTTATGATTCTTCAAATTATTTGTTTGCCTTGCTCTAATAAAACTTTTGTCTACCATTTGTTCTAGTTTGTCGCCCTCATAGGACAAACCATGTGGACTTACATGACAGCAAGGCCATACGCTTGCCCAAGGATCAATTTGAACTTGTCTATCATTATACCAAG
>MDTG01410197.1_pt1 | contig 15893 bp, 15 predicted proteins | sample 811421 | NCBI WGS metagenome assembly MDTG01 (sample SAMN05326645, study PRJNA326480) | marine metagenome | isolation source: seawater | place: Pacific Ocean: South East | collected 2011 | reverse complement strand
TTCTCGTCTTTTGATTCAAATGATATGAAATATTCCTTTCCACCAGAGCTTTCGTATCGACGAACTACATTTTTAATATTATTATTATCAAAGTCTCGTAACTTTACCTCGCGATTTCTTATGCATCTACTTTCAATATCTTCGCGTTGCATCTTATCATCAATAAGTTGACGAAGATTAGAACATCTAAGACCTCCGTCTATACTCTTATGAGGAACATCTCTCACTACTCTATTAACACGAATATATGGTGGAATTCTTGCTAAAGCATGAATAATAACATCAACAAGTTTATATGCAGGTCCATTAGTGCTATCCTCTGCATATGGTTTATATTCTCCTGAATCATACCACTTCTTAATACGCGTATATGGTGTTACAAGTGTTGGATATATTTTCCATTGATGTGCTTGATAATTTGGATCATTAAGAACTCGGTCTATCATTGCAATATCATCTTCAGGAGATGAACCTGGTAAATCTAACATTAAATGTATATCTGTTTTAAATCCATTTTGCTTTAAAACACGAATACCTCGTTGATTTTCCAAATCAGTACATTTACGATTAACCTTTTTTAGTATAGTATCGTCAGTATGCTGTATACCTATTTGTACGCGAGTTACTCCAAGGAGATTAAATAGTTCTATTTGTGAAAGATCAATTTTATCTGGATTCTTTCTATCCTTAAGGGATACGTAATCAGGTCTCGTTTCAACTGTTAACCCAATAACACGAATAGATGATCTTTCATTTCTACGCTGTTCTTCTAGAAGAGTACCCATTTGTCGCATATTAGATACATCACCACTATTACAGTCATAATATATATTACAAGCGTAGTACATACAAGTGGTAAACCATATAATATAATCTCTTGGATAAAAGTTAAATGTTCCACCAGATATAATCATCTCACACTTTGATGGATAATCAGGAGACGAGGATACGTGTCCCATAAGTTCGAGTTGATATAGTCTAGAAAAGGTTTGTCCAACTGGATGGTGCTTATTAGATGTTGCTCTCATATTACCTGGTTCAGTACTTAGATATGATCTAGGTTGTGTAGGAACCCCATTTTCATCTTTTTCAAAAGGACAATAATGACAATCCATAGGACATCCTCCAGTTTTGATTGAACTTTCGCTTCCATCTCCCATTTGAGTTCCTGATGTAAATATTGTAACAACATTAACACCAGATGCACCGCGGGGAGGCTTAAGCTTCATAAATACTTCTAAAGACTTATTACTATATATCCGTCCTTGGCCTAATAATATTCTATATAGCCTATACAATTTTATCTTAGAATAACATAAAGTTTTATACTTTCTACGCGATTCAATTAAGAATCTATTATAATCTTTGACAGAATTAATATCGAGAGTATTAGCAAAATTAAATACTGCAGTCATTTTGTCTAGTTCTTCTTCACTAAATATGATTTTATTATAAGAATTATTAAATATATCCTCTAAGTCTGATTGAGTATAGTTGCTTGAAAATCGGGAACTAAACATAGTCTTTAATCTTTTAAAAATAATAAAAAATTTATCAAATTTTTTTTAATGTAGAAAAGAGACTAAATTATATCTGAATAAAAAAATATGTAAATATAATTTTATAACTATATATTAAGATGAATACAAATAACTGTAATTATAGTACAAGAAATAAAGACCTATGTAAATATAATCTAGATTGTACAAATGGTATAAAATCAAATCAAGTACAATCACCCTGTCCAGCACCTGGAGAAAATAAAATATTAGGATGTGAAACTAATGGTTCTTCACAAACCTGTCCAGTATTATTATGTAATTATGAGAAAGACGCCATTACCAATGAAAATATATTTAAAAGAAACTTTCCTGTTAATAAAATGTGTGTATTACCTGATTATAGAAGTTCATATAATATTTGCAAACAATACAGAGAATTAGATACTGGAGTAAAATGTCCTCGTACTAAAAACACAGATATGAATCCTGGCAAAGGAAGTGGAATCGGGTTTTTATCAAATATTGATATTGATTCAGATTTAAGATTAGGATATAGATCAACATTATGTCCAAAAAATAAATACATCCAACCATTATGTGATCGTGTTATAGTAGATAATCCATACTTATTAAGTAACCCAACTTGTCAAAATTATAAATATTATCAATTTCCCGAAAGCGCTAATAATTATAAAAGCAAATGTGATAACAATCAAAATAACACTATAGAATTTAACGTAAATTTGGTCAATAAAAGTTGTATTTATGACGATGCAAGATATAATAATATGTCAAATAAAAAACAACCAATATTATATCAATATAATTCTGATATGGTAGAAAATGGTAAACTACAAATAGGTCCTGAAAGAACTAATCATAGTTTAGAAAATATATGGTCAAATATGACTAGAAGAAAAAATATACAAAATACCAAATAGAAAACTCATAAAAGCCGAGGTAATGTTTAATTTATTAAACCCATAGATAAATATAAATTGAACATTAGTTGACATTATAGTCAAAAATAATATAAACGTTTTTGATGAAATATTATTAAAAATATTATAATAATGTGTTACGTAAATTATAGAAATAGCATTTATTATACCATATAGTGATGCAGTTTTGACTATATAATTTTTATTTATATATTTAACTTTTAAAAAATTAGCCGAAATAATTGGTATAAAACCCCATATTAGATGATTTCCTTGAATATCTAAAAAAGTAAATAAAATATTATTAAAATTAAGATCATTATATAAAATGTAAAAATAAATAAGAGAATTTATTAAAAGTGTCTTATAATAAACTATAAAACTGGTTCTTAAATTAATATTTACAAAATTTTTAATAGAATCATTGACATCAATAAGATCACTAAACTGTTTTATAGAAATATCAGAATTATTGATGACATTGTTATTTAAACTATTATTAACACCAATTGCTATAGTTGACGTATTTAACATCGGAATGTCATTAGTTCCATCACCTATTGCTATAACATTGATATCGTGAGCTTCAAATATATTAGCAATATATTGTTTATCTTTAGGCATAAGTGAGTATGCTACAAAATTCTTACAATATATTAAGTAGTTTTTAAATTTTTCCATATTATGATAATCTTTTAATGAATTTGATATATTTAATGAAGAGAATATGAATGTTCTCTCTTTTACATTTCGAATTGATATGTTATCTTTAAAATCAAAATACTTTTCACATAGTATACCTATTTTATTTGAAATATACAATGCAGTTTCTTTTCTATCACCAGTGCATATAGATATAATTTTATTATTATTTTTAAGGTATTCTATAGTAGAATACACATCTTTTTGAAGTTCATCTTGTATTCCCAATATAGATAAAAACTTGTATTTTTTTGATTTTTCATATTCTTTAGGATCTTTGCTAGAAGAATAATTATCTAATTTTTTTACACAAAATGCAATTGTTCTTAAAAATGGATATTGTTCATTATAGATATTTTCAGTAGTATTAAACTCATCAGTATATTTTTTTGAGATAATATTTCTAACGGAATCTATAGACCCTTTGGTGACTATAAAAATATCATTATTATCTATTACTTTAAACACAACAGATGATAATTTTCTATCACAATCGAACTCTAAACGATTCATTTCCAGTATTTCTATGTTTATTTTATTTTTTTTGTATGTAATTACAACATTCCTATCCTTATATTCAATTATAGTTCCACAAGACAGTATTTTATGACCAATTACTTTATCTTCTTCTGTATTGTATATATTATCTTTTATATGTAATCCAAAAACAATATTATATATATAATCAAATGGTAAATAACTATGGATATCCTCTTCTTGATATATTTTGCCTCTGTATGATAGATGAGTAAGGAGTAATTGATTTTTGGTAATAGTACCGGTCTTATCACATATTATTTGTTGTACTTCGTTATAATTTTCTGCAGATGTAATATTAATATATTCAATAATACTGTTTGAGTATAGATATGATTGTATATTTCTATTAATAATAATCAATAATTTTATTGAAAATGGAACTATGCCATTTAATAATATCCAACTTTGCATAACCTTCTCTATGATGAATAGTAAATTTATACTTCTAGTGTGGATTGTTGAGAAATAGACTAGGGATATACAGAATATAGCTAATAAGGGTACAAAATGGTTAGTTAATCCCTGTGAAATAAATACATTTAAAAAATTACTTTTTAAAAATCGGTTTTCAGATAAAAGAGTGTATGATCTGATATTTTTTCCCACTTCTGTTACTAAAAACATTATCTTATCATTTCCACTATTGATTGCACCACCTGGAACAAAGTATTCATGATTGATATTTAAATATTTATTATTTATTATACCTATTGCATCGAAATTCCTTATAGAATTGCTATAATCTTTTATTTTAACAAGTTTTATGTCATTAATATCATTTTTGATAATATTTTCTATAGACTCTTTACAGATTATATCACATTCGCCATTAAGATTAGAAAGATTGATTTTTCCATATTTTTCGCTATATGTTTTTATGATTATACCATCCACTGGAAAAATGTCTTTACTATCAATGATTAGTATATCGCCTACATTAATGTCTTTGAATTTTATAGGAATTATATTATTATCATATTTTTTGTTAATATATTTACAATAATTATATCTATATGTTTTTATAAGATCATTAAAATAGGAAAGCATAAGTGAAAATATTTCTAATATAAAACATAAAACTAATGGAATTGTTGTTGAAAATGGACCAGAAGGACTCCACTCTGATGGTAATAAACCTATTTTAGAATATGTAGAAAGTTGAAAAAGTGACAAAACTAAAAAATATAAGTTTTCTCTCGAAATTAAAAAATAGTTATTTATAGCAAGGTAGGGAATTGAATGTAATTTGTATTTATTAAATGATATATAATTACTTTTATTACCTCTACTTTCAACATATATTTTCATTATTAAAGCATTATATTATTTTAAATTTAAATAGTTATAAGATTCAGACATTTAAAAATATATAGACTATAAGTATATGGACGCAGGAATTACAATAGGAGCTAATGTAGTGTCTGCATTAATAGGAAGACAAATTCTTAGTCAAGCAATATCTGATGCAAGTGGAACAATATATTCGTCATTAGGTGATATATTTTATTATTCTGCTAATGTAGATAAAGTCTTATCTGAGTTAGATATAGCTAATAAATTACTAACAATGGAATTGTTAATAAAAGAACTAAATAGTCATTCTGATTGTTTTGATGAACAGTCTATACAAAGTTGTTTAGAGAATTTACACGATATGATAATGCGTATACGAGAGGATTTAAAACAGATAAAAGAACAAATAGAGAAACATAAAACCAAATATTTTAGTAAATACAGATCGGTTGATGTAAAACCTCAAATATACAATCTTAAATTACATTCTAAACTATTATTAGATAGATATGATTTATTAATTAAAACTATAGAATTGACTAGTATAGTTCGTAGTAATGTAAGAGAACCTAAAAATAAAAGTTTATATTAAGAAAAATAATTCTATTTTTTATATTTATCTAAATAAATATGGAAAATATCATAAAAAACATAATAAAAAGTGATATTTGGAAAAATATTCACAATAGTTCAAAAGTTGAAAATGCTATAAATTATCTTAAAAATAAGAATCTTGACTATAAACCCTATGAAGAATTGATTGATTTTATGGTGGAAAAGTATGATATCGATAGAGATGGTATAAAAAGTAACTTTATTGTAAGTACTATTATGGTAAGCTTATTTCCGAATGAATTGATTGGTGAATCCAGAATTGAAGAAGAAGAATTAATAGTAGTAAAATCTAAAGAAATTCATAATATCATTATAGAAGGAAATAAGGATGATAATTTACATAAAAAAATATATACCTTTAAAATATTATTTGAAAATTGGAAAAATAAAGATAAAGAACAACAACTAGACTTATTATCAGAAATGTATTATAAATATAGTGAATCTATTGATGAGAATATTAATGATGAGTCTAAAAATGAATATGTAAAAGAACTTGTGTGTATGAAACAAAAAATAATCATATCTATGAAAAATATCACTGAAAATTACAGAGATCATCTAGAGAATTATAAATATAAAAATGTAGAGTATGACAGTTCTGTGAATAAAATGATTTACACAAAACTAAAATACATTTATTGGGAAAATATAAGAAAATATATATTTACTGATAACAATGTTGATATTTTACATAGAGTAGTGCTTGATTATAAAGAGTTAATAAAAGAGATTAAGGTTATTGTAGATGTAAATATGTTAGATTCATTATTAGAATATGATATAAATGAGAATAATATTACACAAGCCTCTGTAGCTATAAGTAAAGAATTTATAAAGATTAATAAACAAATAGATAGTGAAAACTATGATGAAATATATGATATGGTATCAAACAAAATAACTGAAAATAATAAATATCTTGTCGATGGTTTTAAACTATGCTTTGATAGATTAGAAATCATAAAGAAAATTAAAATGAATATTGGAATTAATAGTACATAAATAAAAATATCATTATTATTTAACAATGCCCCTGTTAGTATTTACATTAATATTATTATCAATATTATTACTATTAATTAATAAAATAAGCAATAAATATTTAGAATCGTTTAGATCAGATATATCTTGTAAAAAAAATCCAAATGTATACAAGCCTACTTGTGATAAAAAAAAAATATATGATATTCTAAGCAATATGGAAACAGAAATATCAAAAATTAAGTACAATGTTATAAGAGAAAAAACCAAAAGTGCTAATTACGATTTTGATGAAATGTATAATTGGTATAAAAAACAATCAAATTCCTCTGTATCAAGTGCACAAAAAAATAGAGAAGCCGCAGCTGCATATGCTAAAAAAAAAGAAGCGGAAATTAAAAACGTTACTAAAGCATTCGAGAAAAAGAACCGTAGTAAATTTGCAGAATATGCAAAAAAAAATATAAACTTAGTTAAGGCATTCAAATTTTAGATAAATATAAGTCTATCATATTATAAAAAATAATATATATAATATTTAACTATGTATATTATATTTTTTATTATTTTTGTATTATTAGTTTTTACTTTACATATAGTTAAAAATTATTACAATTATGAATATTTTATAGTAAATACAAAATGCAAGAATAGTGATATATTCAAGGCTATAAACCAAGTATCTAAGGATATAAATGATTTAAGATATTCTAGTAAAAATAATCTTCAAAATAGAGATAAATACAATGAAATGTATCGATGGTATCTTAATCAAAAAGGTGTTAATAATAGCACACCTAGTTGTGATAACGTTGCTAAAATAGATAAAAAGAAAGAAAAGGCTGTTATGACCAAATCTATAGATAATATGTTTAAAAAAACTGCAGTAATAAAGCCAACTACTAAAGAAGCTACAAAAAATAGAAGTATCTTAAATAACGCATTAAATAACAATATGAAAACCAGTTCTGATAGTAAGATAAGACAAGAATGGATTAATATGACAAGTTCTGATATTGTAAAAAATCTATCTGATACTTGTCCAACATCAACTAAAGCCTGGGGATATAATTTATTAGAAAAGTGTAGTAATGGAAAAACGATCTATAATGTAAATAATGAATCTGAAAAAGAAGAAAAAGAAGAATTAGAAAGAATACTGGATGACGATATTACTATAAAGGCTTGTAAAATAGTAAAGAATCAGTGTTTTAATAATATTATACGAGCTCGTGAAGAGGCAACTAAACAATCATATAATTATAGTATATACACGTTAAGAGAGTCTGTGAAAAATAATAAAGAAAAAGCAATGAATAAAGATGTAGCAGAACAGGGTATTCCTAAAAATTATCTTTAAAAGTAAAGATATAATGTTTTAATAATTTATAAATTATTTAAAGATTATTGTTAAATGTTATTTATCAATGGGAAAAAACGTAGCAATAGGCATAGATTTAGGTACTACATACAGTTGTGTAGGTGTATATAAAAACGGAGGTGTAGAAGTTATAGCAAATGACCAAGGTAATAGAACGACACCATCATATGTTGCTTTTGCCGGGTCTGAGAGACTTATTGGGGATTCAGCTAAAAATCAAGTAAATAGTAATCCCACAAATACAGTTTTTGATGCTAAAAGACTTATTGGTAGAAAATTTTCTGATCAAACTGTTCAAGAAGATATGAAGCATTTTCCATTTAAAATCAAATCTGATAGTAACGACAAACCCATTATTGAGGTAGAATATGATGGTGAAGCTAAAACATTTCAACCAGAAGAGATTTCTGCAATGGTACTAACAAAGATGAAGGATATTGCTGAAGGATATCTAGGATCAAAAGTAACTGATGCAGTTATAACTGTACCCGCATATTTCAATGATGCTCAAAGACAAGCAACTAAAGATGCTGGTACTATAGCGGGATTAAATGTTTTAAGAATTATCAATGAGCCAACAGCTGCTGCTATTGCATATGGTATTGATAAACACAAGGCTGAACAAAATATACTTATTTTTGATATGGGCGGTGGTACATTTGATGTATCTCTCTTAACAATTGATGATGGTATATTTGAAGTAAAAGCTACTGCAGGTGATACTCATTTAGGTGGTGAAGATTTTGATACACAATTGGTTGATTATTGTGTACAAGAATTCAAAAAGAAACATAAAATTGATATGAGAGATAATAAAAGAGGTATGAGACGCCTAAGAACAGCTTGTGAACAGGCTAAGAGAGTATTATCTTCAAGTACTACAACAAATATTGATCTAGAGTCACTTCACAATGGTGTTGATTTTAATACCACATTAACCCGCGCTAAATTTGAAAGTTTATGTTCACACATATTCAATAAGTGTATAGATCCTGTAGACAGAGTACTAAGAGATGCTGGACTTCCTAAATCTAAAATTGATGATGTTGTTTTAGTAGGAGGTTCTACCAGAATTCCCAAAGTTCAATCCTTAATATCTAACTACTTTAATGGAAAAGAACTCTGTAAGTCTATAAATCCCGACGAGGCTGTTGCATATGGTGCAGCAGTTCAGGCTTCTATTCTAACAGGTAATACAGATGAGCGTCTTGATGATTTATTGTTGCTTGATGTTGCTCCATTAAGTCTTGGTTTAGAGACTGCAGGTGGTGTTATGACATCATTAATTCCAAGAAACACTACTGTTCCAGTTAAAAAATCACAAACATTCTCTACTTATGCTGATAATCAACCTGGTGTACTTATTCAAGTTTTCGAGGGTGAAAGAACACTTACTAAAGATAATAATATTCTAGGTAAATTCCAACTTGATGGAATTCCACCTGCCCCTCGTGGTACTCCACAAATAGAGGTATCATTTGATGTTGATGCAAATGGTATTCTGAATGTAAGTGCTGAAGATAAGGGAACTGGTAAAAGTAATCAAATCACTATTACTAATGATAAGGGTAGACTTACTAAGGATGATATTGATAGAATGGTTGCTGAAGCTGAGAAATTTAAAGAAGAAGATGAAAAACTTAAACAAAGAATAGAAGAAAAAAATTCTCTAGAAGGATTTTTATACCAAGTAAAGAGTAGTATTCAAGATGAAAAACTCAAAGAAAAACTCGGTGACAAAAAAACCGAATTAGAAGAAATTGTTGAAGAAGGTATCAATTGGTTAGATAATAATGACGATGCATCTCTCGATGAAATTAAAGCAAAAAAGAGTGAATATGAAGGTAAGATCAATCCGATTATGGCTTCATTATACCAAGGTGAGATGCCAGCTGGTGGTATGCCAGGAGGTATGCCCACTGATATGCCACAGCCTCCACAAGGTAGTGATAATACAGGACCTCATATAGAAGAGGTAGATTAAATATAAAATATAATAAAATTTATTATTTTTTATAGAGTATAATAAAATTTGATATTAAATATATCATATTTATAATTATAAAAATGAATGGAATAATATATCCTCTTTCTTATTCAAATAATACTGCCGATTATGATATGAACGATTCTAACTATTGTATACTTAACAATAGTGTATTAGAAAAATATCAAAATGAAATATTACAAAACAATGAAGTATCTGTTTTTAGAATAACACACCATAATAAAGAAATAGGTATCACAAATTGTGTATATTTAACATCTAAGGAATTCACTGCACCTGGTTTAAATATATACATACCATTTGCTAAATTAGATGAACTTATGGCAGATATTCAAGAGAATGTGTTAGTTGACTACTACAACCCACCCCAAGCAAGTCATATGAAACTTAAACCTATGTGTAAAGAATTCTATGAGATAGATAATATAAAAGAGAATCTTGAAAAAATTATTACAAAATACTATCCAGTTATTCAAATAGGAGATGTATTAACATTTAAACATAATTCTAACAATATAAAAATCAAAGTAGAGTCTCTTGAACCAGATCATGTATGTCGTACAACAAACACAGACTTGAATGTAGATTTTGTTCCACCTGATAAGGGTATATTACCTGAACCAGAATTACCAAAACCTCTACCTAAAAATGATATTCAACAAAAACCCGAAATACCATTACACCCAGGTTATAAGCTTTCAGAACATATGGATAATGAAACAGATAATAATGAAAGCAGAGAAGAATTATCAGCAGAAGATATTAGATTAAAAAGATTAGCATTTTTCGAAAAACATTAAATTTGATAATATTTTTTTATTAATGTTAATCTTAATGATAGATGCCAGAAGAGTGTATAATATGTTTAGGGGAAGACGATCTTATAAAAGTAGAATGCAAAAAATGCAATGGTATATATATCCATCAAGACTGTTTTAAGACTTTAATTGATAGATTCGGAAGAAAATGCCCACACTGTAGAGGATATCTAAAAAGAGAAAATGACATTGTGGATACTATTAGTGAAAGTGATTCTAGTATTGATTCTGATGAAGCAGAATACTATAATAGAGTTTTTAATGAAAGACGAATTAGAATGATACAACATAATAATGTTGTAAATATTCAAAATAATACTAATTATTTTCTGATAAACTGTCGATATATATTAGCCAATACCATACAATTTATTGCATTTACAGTATTTTCTTACATTGTTGGTGCAATTATAATTTTACTATATTGTGTTTTAATAGGGTCGTGTGAAAAAAACACAAATAGGATACTAGCAGATGCATATTATGCCTTTTTAAAAATAATAATTGGATCTCTTATAATATGTTGTATATGTGTTGGTGGAAGACAAAGAAATAGATTAGTATCATTAAGAAGAGAAATATTAAATGATAATATACAAAGAAATAGAAATGATATAGTATAAAAATTCTAAATATAGAGAAAGATATAGAAGATTATCTTTTTATATATTAATATGGCTGATAACGCTAAAACTATTAACGATATAAAAAATAAGGTAACTAATATTGCTAATACAACAACTAAACAAATTTTAAACGTTATGGATGTAGATAGAGATAAACTTATTAAATTTATGAAAAATAATTATAAAAAAGTATTACTACTATCTTTTGTTGTTTTTATTATTATATTTTATTTTATAGCAATATTTAGAAGAGTACCCAGATTTTTAGATAGAATGAAGGTTTATAAAATGAACATACAACCTTTACAATATAATAAACAAGTAATGCAAGGTGATTTCAGATTATGTGATTTTTACGTAGCATCATCATATAAATCATATTTACCCTGTACAAACTACTACGATTATGCTTGTTTATCATCTATTGAAAAAGTGTTACTATATGGTGCTAGATATATTGATCTTGATGTTTTTAATAAGAGTTTCAATCCTTGCACCGAACCAATAGTATGCAATGGTGATGAAATAGGTAATTGGCAGTATACTACAAGTATACATTTTACAGATGTATGTGAGTTAATATCTAAAGTAGCATTCTCATCACAAGTCAAGAATCCGACTGATCCTCTTTTCATTAATATTAATTTTAAGACTTGGGGAAATAAACTAACTATTAATAAATGTGCACACATTATTAAAAAGTTCTTTTTACATAAACTCTTATCTAAGGATTTTTCATATCAAGGTAGATACACTAGTTACAATTTAGCAACTACACCTATAAAGGATTTATTAGAAAAAGTTATTATAATCAGTACCGGAAATATAAGTGGAACTGATATGGATGAGATTACTAATCTACATCCTAAAAAAAATAGTAACTTAAGAGATCAAACTTTCTTAGATATTAGAGATAGTTATGATATTAAGGAAATAAAAGAATATAATAAAAGAAATCTTACAAGAGTTATACCATATTTCAATACTAGAATGAAACAAAATTACAACTATTTTACTTCATATGCAGTAGGATGCCAATTCATTTGTATGAACTATACCGAACCTACTGAATTTATGAAATCATATGCACATAAATTTTCTGAATGTAGTTTTAGACTAAAACCCTACAAATTAAGATATAAACCTATTTATATACCACCCCCTTTAAAACAAACAAAGAAAGTTTCATTTGCTCCAAAAAAGAAAACCACACCATTTTATAGTATTACATATTAGTCATTTCTATACCCTCATTTTTATCATCCGTATCATTTATGTTTAGATATGATAATAGTTTTTTTATTTTTTTCATTCTTTTTTTGAGTATATATGATTTTATAGCGTGATACGATCCAACACAAAATACAATAACCGTACCTGTGAGAGTAATAATTCCTAGTCCAACAACGATAATTTCAAAAAAATGCATAAATTTATATACTTTTATATAAAAAATAAAATTATGTAAATTTAAATTTAGGTGGATTATCTTTTTTTATCTAAATTCATTTCAAATAATTTTAGTGCTGCATCAAAATTAGTTAATGGAGTAAAAACTATCATTCTTTTAGTACGAATAAGCTCTTTTGACTCACTATATCCTAATTTAAGATATTTCATCAAATATGCACATATGACAGTTGCTGACCGTTGCTTGCCTGCATAACAATGTACAAAAATCGTTTTACCTTTGGTTAAAAGCCCATTTATAGTATCAGTTATATTGTCTAAATATTTATACATATTTACTATTTCTTGTTTTTCTAGATTATCATCAACGCATATTCGTATTTGTTTATTAAGATTATGATTGAATGGAAGATTTTTTGTACAATTAACAACAACATCTATGCTTTTTAAAAACTCTATATTTCTAGAATCTATTATATTACCTAACCAAAGATTTGTTATAATTTCACAAGCCATTATTATAAATCTTGTTTTTTTTGATCATTTTTAACCCTAATATAATCTATAGATTATTTCTAGTATAAAGTTCCTCTAATTTATTAACATTTAGTCTAAATACATCTTGTAAAATCTTATCATTATTATTTATTATTGGTATTTTATCAAAAGTAAATCCGTGACAATGATATGCTAAGAGTGAATTTTTATCTTTTTTAAGAATATCATCACCTAATGGAATGATTTTCGGAATATAATTAAAAAAAGTGGCTTCATCAGAAAATGATGAGTAATAGCTTCCCAAAATGATATTTGTTTTTGATAAAACTAATAAATCAACAACACTGCATATCATACCTTCTTTACTATCTCTATCATAATACTTTGGATGTGTACTTATTATTTTTTTATTATGGAATTTATTTTTAATAAAATCATAAAAAATCTTACTATTTGAAATAACAATTATATTGTTGCAATCTGTCTTTTCAATAATATCTATATATTTTTCCAAAGGGGAATTATTGGTAAAATCTAGGTTTTTATTTACATCTATATCATTTTTATCATATACATTCGCGACATCTCTATAATGTATCCCTATACTATTATCTATATCAATTTTTGATATTGTATCATCCACACTGTCTAATATCTGATTTGTAAATCTTAAAGATTTATAAAAAAGATGTTTTTTATATAAAAAATCGGTGATAGGCATTTCTGGATATCTATATTCGTGACCTCCCTCTATTATTATATAATCAGCTACTAGATTCTCACTAACTAAAACTTTATTGATTTTATCAATTATTTGATTTGTGTGTACTCTGCCGTAATAAATAGTTTTACTATTGATAAGCTCATTAATGCCTACTATATTCAGCTTATCAGTTATAAGAAAATCATCTATACTAATATTGCATTCTTTGGTAGGAATCCAATGTATATATAATGGAATATTATTAATATTACAAAAAACACTTGAACAAGCTAAAAATCTCAATCTATTGCATAAACCCTGGGTTGGTATAACAACTAACCCTTTTTTAAGCATTTTTAATGATAATATAAAATATCTTTATATAAACATTATATTTACTCTACTAATAGCGTATCCTTATCAATTATTCTTAATTTGATATTATCATCACTTTTAGTAATGGATTCTAAATAATTATGAGTAAATTCAATTTGATTTTTCTCTAATATATTTAAGCACTCAATCGATGTTTTGGCACACATTATATCTAATTTGATTTTATTTGTAAGATTTGTAGATTTGATTATGTATTGTTGATAAGTATCACCGTTCATTTTTTTAAATTTACGATTATCTCTCATCTTATCATATATATCAGTATCTATTAGATATAGCATTATATATATAAAAATATACTTTTTTACATAAAAAAATTTTGTAAATTATATTTTATAATTTTGTATTATATCCCGAGGAAGTAACTCTAATCTATGATCATTAAGCTTTTTAAAACATTTTGATATCGTGACCTCTGATGTCTTACAGGCCTCTGCTACCTGTTTTTTTGTTATATTTTGATTGGTGACTGAACACGCAAGAAATATAGATCCAGCCGCTATAGAAGGTGCAGTATTATCATCTACAAGATTTTTAAACATAGATTTGATAGCAATAAACTCAGAAATATCTTTAATATTATCTGGAATAGGTAAATTAGAACAATATCTAACTATGAAATCTATAGGATTTGTACAGTCATTTTTTAGTTTATCACCATACTTGTCGGATTGACGCCAATTTTCACGAAAACTCTTAATTCCGATAGTCATGTCCTTTAATTCTATGTTAAAGATTTCCGCAATCTCTTTTTTACTTCTTGGCACAGAATCGTCTTTACAGGCATAATACACACACGCAGCTATTAAACCATCCCTATTATCACCTCTAGATATATTAACATCTTTTATTGTATTATAAAAATCTTGAGCTCTATCAATAATTACAGATGGTAAACCATGCATTTTACATCTATTAGATATAAGGCAACAAGTCTTATATAGACTTCTTTCTCTATATGGCATCTGAGACCAACTATTATATTGAACCATCCGTTTAATATGTTGTTTATCAAATGATCTTTGAGAAATCAATGTACCTAATGATGATTGTGGTAACATATAATTTGCTGGCATACCAACTCTTTCTGGATTTGACATTTTATTATCATTTTCCCCATAAAATCTATATTCTGCATCGTGACTGAGTTTTTTTTGTTGTATTAGTCCACAATTACTACAAACGTGTTGTCCATCTTGATATACAAGAGTAAATGTTTTACATTCTTCACATCCAAAATTAGTTTGAAGTTCTTCATCATTGTCTTCAAAATTATTAAAATCAGCTTCTATATCAGTATTATCTTGTTTGTCAAACATATTCCACACATTAGTGGTTGCATTAAGTAGATTAGAATCGTCAAGTAAACAATTTTCCATTATATGACTTCTTACTTTACTCTTTAATTAAAAATAATATCAAATTTATATTATTTTTAATACAGTTTTATATTTGTTTTTATAAAAAAACTAATAA
>MDTG01307846.1_pt1 | contig 15894 bp, 19 predicted proteins | sample 811421 | NCBI WGS metagenome assembly MDTG01 (sample SAMN05326645, study PRJNA326480) | marine metagenome | isolation source: seawater | place: Pacific Ocean: South East | collected 2011 | reverse complement strand
TGTTTAGAGGAAATTGAAATTATTTCAATTTCCTCTAATTGAATAAAATATCTAAAAATAGTTATTTAGAAAATTATCCCCTTATCATTCCTCTGCCAATAATTATTGACCAGATTGTGTAAATAATAAAACACAATCCAGTTGCAATATTAATTGTATTTGCTTGATCTGGAGCAAAAGGAATTATAAATGCAGTTACAAAAACTACAGTTGCTGCAACAGCTGCGATAAGTGACAAAGTAGAATTCAACTCTTCTCTTGTCGAAGCTGCTAAGGCAATCAGTATTCCACCTGCTCCGAAAAGAGCTGTGGCTGGAATATTAATTGAAAAAAATGCTTGTGCAAGAGCTTCACTTGCTCCAACCCCAGATGAAATCCCAATCCCAAATCCACTAGCAATACTCCATCCAGTAACCGCAACAAATACAAATGGCATGCCAGTTCTAGCCATCGCATGACCATTGCCGCCTTCCATTGACTGCACGAAGTACATTAATCCTGAAATTAATGTTATTAAGCCAAGAGGAACCAGTAATCCAGTAATGATACCTAATTCAGGATTATCTACTAAAACTTTCATAACTTCTGCTGAATTTGTTGGATCAGGTGTACCTCCTATCCCAAGTACTCCACCAGGTTGAATAAAATAAGCTACAAGCGCAATAATAGGGCCTAGCACCAAACAATACCCAGCCATTTTTTTTGCATCCAATGTACCCATAATTACCTCCAAAATATTATTATTTTATAAGTAAATTAATCTTATATAATTAAATTTAAACAAACAAATAACTATGAATAAAAAAATATTTATACCAATTTATATTATTTTTCTGATTGGGTGTTCCCCAGAAATAGCAGAAAACCAATTAATTATTAATGAAAATATAATTGAAGACTATAAAGATTATGAGATAGATGAGTCTCAAACCATATTAAAAAAATTAAACCTAAATAAATCTTTTGATAACCCATGGGGGTTTGATTTTATTAACGATAATGAAATAGTAATTACAGAAAAAAATGGAAAATTATCACTTATTAATCTATCAAATGAAGCTGTCTCTGAAATAAAACATCAAATTCCTTCAGTTCAACATGGTCAAGGAGGTCTGTTGGATATAATTAAACATAATGATTATCTTTATGTTTCATTCACAATTGAAAATAATCAAAAAAAATATACGACCGCAATTGGAAGAGGTAAATTTGTAAGTCCATTTAATATTTTGACTGATTTTCAAATTCTCTTTATAGCTGAGCCTTTTTATTCTGATGGAAAGCATTTTGGATCTAGAATAGTAATCAAGGATGATCAAATTTATGCATCAATTGGAGAAAGAGGGCAAGGAGATGTAGCTCAAGATTTAAATTCACATGCAGGAAGCATAATACGAATTAACCTAGATGGAACGATTCCTGAAAATCCTTACTTAAATGATGAAGGAGCTTTGGCTGAAATCTTCATGATAGGTGTAAGGAATCCTCAAGGTATGGCATTAGCAAAAGATAATGAAATTTATATAAGTAATCACGGAGCTAAAGGTGGCGATTTTATTGGATTAGTTGATGCTAAAAAAAATTATGGATGGGATAAAATTGGGTGGGGAGGAACACACTATTCTGGATTTAAAATTGGAGCAGGAGATACTTTCAGTGATGAATTTTATAAACCTATTTTATCTTGGGTTCCATCTATAGCACCAAGTGATATAGTTTTTTATAATGGCGATGAATTTGCTGACTGGAATGGAGACCTAATTGTCTCATCTTTAAAATATAAGATGTTAATAAAATTAGAATTTGAAGAAGGAAAAGTAATAAATCGAGTAATTATTTTAAAAGATAAAATTGGAAGAGTAAGGGACGTTGATATTAATTCTAAAGGAGAAATATTCCTAATATCTGATGAAAAGAATTCTGGATTGTGGAAATTAAAATCAAATTAAATTATTTCATATCATCAATTAATTCTTCACACACTTCTATCTGCCCCTGACAAATCATAATAACATTTCCAATAACTACATATGCACCATAGCCTGCAGTAGATGTTGTAGATTCAGCGCTAGTAGTTTCAATTAAAGCATTTGTAAAAGCAACAACAGCATTAATCGTTTCTTCAGCAGTATCAACTCCATAATTTATAGCATCAGAATGAGATTCATAAAATCTTACTTCTATATCTTTTGGCCCAAAGCTACTTTTATAAAATCCTAAATAAACTTCAGTCGCTTTTGGAGTAATTGCTTCTCCAGTTTTTTTATCAACAGCATCAGCTTTTAATGGCTTTGGCTTTTTGAGACCAGCCCCTTCAAAATCAGAAATTGAATAATTATTTTCTTCATTTATTATCTTTGAAGTAACAATACCTGCTTCTGAAGAATCTGAATTATCCTTATTTCCACATCCTAATATAGTGATTATGCTCAAGGATGTTACTAGTATTAATGTATTAATTTTCATAATAATTATCTCTCTTAAATAAATACTAAATTAATATTTAATAAAGATCTAATATAATCAATTAAAAAAAATAATTAGAATCAGAAAAGTTGCTATACTTACTGCAAATATCATCAAGTTGTTCTTATTAAATATATTCATGGCTTTCTTAGTTTATTAAAGATTCTTTAATAATAGTCCTTATATCTTTATTCAATCTTCTTGTTTCTTCTGATTCTAAAACTTGCGTCATAAATACAACCGAAAATTCATTAAAAGGGCTAATGTAAAACGAAGTATTCGCAGCTCCACCCCAACCAAAATCACCATCAAAACTATTATTTTTATTTAAAGAAGAGTCAATTACTATTGATCCTCCCAAACCATAACCAACGCCCTTATAATACTCTTCTCCAGATAATTTAAATTTAGATAATTCAGTCATATCAAGATTATTTGGCAGATGATTTCTCATCATAAGGTCTGCGGTATCCTTTGAAATCAGTAAGTTACTTTTACCTGATTTAGAGTTTAATAATTCAGATCCAAATTTTTGATAATCTGAAATTGTTGACAACAAACCTCCGCCACCTGAGAAGCAATTAGGCTCATTAAAAAAATCTATGTCTTTTATTTTTGAATTTTTATTTTCATTTAATCCCTCATAAGAATCTTTTTCAATATTCCATCTATAACACGGGGCAAATCTTTCTTTTTTTTCTATGTCTAAATAGAAAGAAGTGTCTATCATTCCTAGGGGAACAAAAATATTTTTCATCAAGTAATCTTTAAGTGAGATATTAGAAATCCTTTCAATAATAAATCCTAAAATATCAATAGAAAGAGAATAATTATAGTGAGATCCAGGGGAGAATTCTAAAGGTATATCAGATAATAAATTAATTATTTCATCAGCGCTAAGTGTTCCATTAATACCTCTTGAATCAACTACATTTTCAATTCCTGATCTCCCGTATTCTTCATCTACAGGTGTTTGTTCCTGAAGACCATAAGTGAGGCCTGAAGTGTGGGTAAAAAGATCAAGCATAAGCATATCTCTATTTGCTACCTTTGTTTTAAAATCGCCCTTAGATCCAGATTCATAAACTTCAAGATTATTCCATTCAGGAATAAATTTTTTAACAGGGTCATCTAAATTAAATTTTCCTGTTTCAAATAACTGCATTGCGGCTGTAGAGACAATAGGTTTTGTCATAGAAAATATTCTAAATATAGAGTCTTTAGAAAAAGGTTTTGATTGTTCTTTGTCTAAATACTTTGAATTAAAATAGTAGCTTTCCTTATTATTTTCATAAATTGATATAGAAAATCCAGGGTAATATTTTGGGACATATTCTTTAGAAATAAATTCAACCAAAGATGTTAGCTTATCGCAATCAAAATTACTCACTTGCTATTAATATGCTAGTGCTCTTGATCTGTAAGCAGTTCTTAAATCTTCTTGTTTAAACTCTAATGGTTTTTCACCCAAAGCAAATTCATAAAGGGCAGCTTTATAAATTCCTTCAAGGGTGTAAATTATAGCTACAGAGATTACAGCACAACCAAAACCAATTCCTATTCCAAGCACTTGACTAAATATTCCAAAAAACCAACCTATAACTACACTTGCAAGTATTGCTAGTAGTTGAAAAATACCAAAACCAAAATTAGCAATTACTTGATCTCCCCAAGTCTTTTTAAATAAACTCGTTGATCTTTTTATAGCAGAGATTGGGCCTAAATTTTCTGAGACAATAATTGGAACCACAAAGAAAGTCATCATAGCCCAGCCTGCCTGCAACATACTTCCCAAAATATTTCTAACTATTCCGTCTCTTCTGCTTCCTTTAATTGCAGCAATAAGAATAGCAACTATAGTTACTATGATAGACCAAAAGAAAATATGATGAATATGCTTTAATGCGTGAGATAATCCTGATCTTACATTTGGATCTCCTCCTCTTAATCTTTCGAGGGCAGCAGAAACTAAAGCACTATTAAAAAAAACAATTAAAAAGTTAGCAACAAAGACAATTGGTATTAAAGGAGTTGGGTCACCTCCTTGTTCAGGATCCAGATTATCAAGAGCTCCAGTAGTAGAAATAATTAAAATTAATAAACCTACTGATATAGCAGCAAAAATTGGGAAAAAAATTAGTTCTTTATCTTTTTTTAATACATCCATACAAGACTTAATCATTTTAAATGTATTAGAAATTCTTCCGAAAAAACCTCCAGAAACCATATTTTATCCTTTACTATAATTTAATCTAATTCTAAATTAAATTTCTTGTAATTTAAAATTAATTTATATTGACAACTTTTAGCTCTAGACTTACTATCTCATTGTTATGAAATTATACTGCGCAAATGTAAGTTGTTGCTGTACCTGTTTAGACAGGGGCATCTAGTTGCGCAAAATAATCAAGTAACGTGAGGATGGCCCCGAAAAATCGGGGCTTTTTTTTTAAATGGAAACAATTGCAAAAAATCTAATAAATATAAAACTATCATCGATAGTTGCTGCTATTTTTATAATTGGATTTGGATTTTACTTAAATACAATTAGCCAGATTACTGGGTTAATTTGGATCTTTTCAGTTTTAGCAGGCATTACTTTACAAAGAAGTAGGCTTTGTTTCGCCTCATCTTTTAGGGACCTTTTTTTATTTGGAAGCACTAAGACTTTAAAGGCAATATTAATTGGTTTAATGATTTCATCTCTTGGATTCGTGCTTGTTATGAGATCTATTGTTCTAGATCCAACTATAGGATCAATACCCTCAGATCCATATATCCTTCCTTTTGGAATTTCTACAGTTATTGGAGGATTATTATTTGGTTTTGGAATGGTAATTTCTGGAGGATGCGTTTCTGGCTCTCTCTATAGAATTGGAGAGGGATATATTGCCTCATTAGTTACTATAATTGGAGTATTAATTGGGCTAACTATCTTATCCCTAACTTGGAATTGGTGGTGGGATAATTTGATAAGCAATGAACCGAAACTTTGGCTTCCTCAGATACTTGATATTGGGTATCTAGGTGCTTTTCTTATCACTTTATTGATTGGAGGGGCAGTATTCATTGGTTTAACTTTTTTTGAACACAAATCAGGATATAAAGAATATAAATTTACTCAAAAAGAAACTCAATTTGAATCTTTGATAGAAAAATTAATGTCTCCTCTATATGTGATTTTTAAGTTACCTTGGAATATAACTCTTGGAGCAATAATTATTGGATTTATAAGTATGTTTTTATTATTGATAGCTAAGCCCTTTGGTGTAACAGGAGAACTTTTTGCATCATCTAATAGAATTCTTGACTTAATTGGAATTGCTCCAATAAACAAGGGTTTAAATGAGTTAGGGGGCTGTGTTGCAAACGCTTCTTCAAATTCTTCTTATATTTCAAATTCATTTGCTGCTACGTGGGGCATCATTCCAGGATCTTTTTTGGCTTCATCACTTGCAGGTGAATTTAAAATAAGAATTCCTAAAGAAAAATTAAGGTTTTTCCAGTCAATTTTTGGAGGAGTGTTTATGGGCTATGGAGCAGGGCTTGCAATAGGATGTACTTTAGGATCTTTCTTTTCAGCAATTCCTTCTATGAGTCTAAGTGGATGGCTGTTTGGCCTTTCTTTGGCTGGAGGAGCATTCATAGGCACAAAGGTTATAAGGAGATTCTAATGAAACGATTAGAAGAAAAATTAATTGATCTTAGAAAAATAAAGTCTTCAGAGCAAGTTTCTAAAGTTAACCAAATATTGGCAGAAGAAATTAACGAAGTAGTAATACTTACTGACTTAGAAGTAATTATAAAAATGATACCAATGCAAATATTAGAAAAAAATCTAACTTGCAAAATGAAAATTATTGACGATTATTGGCAAATTAAATTAATTAAAAAGGGGGATTAAAAAATGATTAATGCTAAAAAAATTTTAGATGTAAGAGGTGAAATATGTCCTTACCCTATGATGATTACTAATAAGGAATTAGATTCTAATCCAGATATAAATTCTTTTGAAATAATACTAGATCACCCTCCTGCTCTTTCAACAATTCCGCCAGAAGCAATGAAAAGGGGCTTTGACTGTGAAATTGAAGAAAGCAGCTCTGGCGAATGGAAAATATTATTAACAAAAATTTAGGAGATAAAAGATGAAAACATTATTAACTTTAATAACATTAACTAGTTTAATATTTATTTCCTGTGCAGAATCAGAAGGAAATCTAAGTGAAATTGATGGAAGAGGTTACAGTGATCCTTCAAGATTAGTTAGTACTGAGTGGCTTGAATCTGAAATAGATAACGAAGAAATAATAATTATAGACGTTAGAAAAAAAGAAGATTATGACAAAGGACATATTCCAGGTGCTTTTCACATGACTCCTGGAGAAGTATTTCAACAAGAAATAAATGGAGTGAAAGGAATGTTGCCCCAATCTAGTCATATTGAGAAAAATTTAAGTCTTATTGGTGCAAAAAATAATTCTACTATTGTTCTTTATGATGGGAATTCTAATTTATGGGCCTCAAGAGGGCTTTGGGCGCTGCAAGTTTATGGACATAAGAATACTAAACTTTTAGATGGAGTATGGAGTAAATGGGAAAAAGAAGGAAGAGAAGTATCAACCAGTATTCCTAAAGCAAATGCATCGAATTATAAATTTGAATCATCTCTAGATAGTTCAATAATTGCAGGATTTGACGAAATCCTTGAGTCAATAGAAGACCCAACAAAGATAGTATGTGATACAAGGTCACCAGAAGAGTATGCAGGAAAAGATGTTAGAGCTGACAGAGGAGGTCATATTCCTAACTCAAAAAATGTAAATTGGGTTATGGGAGTAAATGAAGAAGGAGAATTTAAATCTGCATCAGAATTAAAACAACTTTATGAAGGAGCAGGGATTACTAATGGAGAAACAATTTATACATTGTGTCAAACTGCTGTAAGAGCTACCCATACTTGGTTTATTCTTACTGATTTATTGGGCGAAGAAAGTGTAAAAGTTTACGATGGCTCATGGACTGAATGGGGCAATGATCCCTCACTTCCTATTGAAACAAGATAATCTAAATGTTATAAATAATTTCAATTATGAAATATTTATTAATAGCATTTTTAATTACCTTGATTAGCTGTTCTTATGCTAGTCAGCCAAAGGAAACAACTAAAGTATTTACTATCGATGAAGTTAAATCATCTGGCTTTAAAAAAAGAGGAGAGTTTCAAACCGAGTTTAAAGATTCAGAAGTTTCAACATGGGGGTTTTATAAGGGTAGAGAAGTTGCATTTATAATTTATCCTTCAGTAGATCTAGCAAACTCTAGTGGCCTGGAAACTGCACAACAACAGACTGAAAAAATAGAAATTACAGAGAGAAATATAGGTCATGGGCCAAATGTAGAAAAGCTTGCCTGTAGAGGTTATAAACCTGGAGTTGGGGTTTCTGGAAGAGGGGGATTAAAACTTAATTCATATTCACAATCAGCATTAGGGCTTAATGGAACTTTAATTATTAATAAATCAAATATTTTTTTAACTAATGATGAAATTGAAAATAATGCACCTCCTTGCGTAAGAAGAGAGCCTCTTTACACTCATTATAAAATTTATGGAAACCTAGTCATTATGGCTGAACCTCTAACAACTGAAGATGAAAATGATACAGCGGATTTTATCGAAAATTTATCCGGAGCCTTACCGGAATAATTTAAGGCTTAAGTCCAAAAACAACCCTGAAACCTTTTAGTCTTTTTATAACTTCATAAAGGATTATGCATATTAATGTAGTTAGAAAAAACATTAATATTAATTTTATAAATGGAGCAATTGGTAGGGAGTAAATATAAACCGCAAGAAATTGCTGTACAGGCATATGAAAAATATATATAGGGAATATGGCTACTGTCATATAAGTCAGAATACGATTTTTTTTATTCAAAAACGAAGAGGCCAGGCCAGTAAAAGATAACATCCAACAGACTGCCTCAAAAGCTATTAGGATATTATTAACAAATAGTGGATATGCCCCTAAACCACCTTCCCAAACAGGAAATAAATAAAAAATTAATCTTTGCAAGAATAAAATAATAGCTAAACTTAATGTTATAAATTTTATATTTCTAACTGCATTCCAAAATATATCTCCAGATGAAGCGAAAAGAAATCCAATTAAAAAGCATATCAATCCAACGAAGAATCCATGAATATTAAATTCCCCAAAAGGTAAAAAAGGAATTCCAGCAAAATTTACAAAATTTGAATAATCTTTTGGATTAAATATTCCAGCGATTAATGTCATGGGCACAGAAAATAAAATTAACATTAAGAATTTATTCTTTATTAAACTATCTACAACACTAAATATTTTTATGTTTGTTTTTTTAATGGAAATAATTGGAAGAATAAGTAACGAATAGTAGAAAATTGAATTTAAAAACCATAAGTAAGCTGGTGCGGGCCAATAAGAAAAAGCAGAATTGTAATGATTTTGATAAATAAAAAAATATATAGGTGTTATAAAAAAACTACAAAAAGTCAGTGGCAATATTATTCTCTTAAATCTTTCTTTAATCAGTTCGTCAGTATTTCTTCTCTTAGATGAAAAACTTAATGCCATGCCACCAATAAAAAATAATATTGGAATCCTCCATATATTTAATGCTGAAGATAAAACAAGTAGCAAATCAATTACAATATCTTTTTGATTGTTTACTATAAAAAATATTGCTTTAGTCTCTGGAATAAATGAAATAATAATGTGGTAAAAAATTAATAACAATAAAGCTATTGATCTTATTGAATCTATCTCATATCTTCTCATAACAACTCTATAGTAAGTTTATTAGCATATATGCAGACATAATTATCATAATTAAATTTTCAATTAAAGTTAAAGAAGAGATATCTAAATTAATAGATGAACCCATGCACGCACATCTTATAATTTCCCTTTTTTTTAGTGATATAAATACTCCAAAGAATTGTGAAGTCATAAAAATTAAAGTAAATAAATAAGCAGAAAATAAAAAGGTTTTTGAAAGAAAAATTAGAGCTAATATGAATTCAAAAAAAGGATATAGTATTGCAAACCCAGGAATAATTTTCGCTATTAAATCATATTTAGCAAAAGATTCACTAAAACCTTTAACATCAACTAATTTAAGAAAAGAAAAGATAAGAAAAAATATTCCCATATAAGAAATCATCAAGTCTTTTATTGAAAAAATATCTTTTGAAATTTGAATAGAAACAGATGAAACTAATACAACACTTAAAGCTATAAGTAAGGATCTCTTTGATGAAAAATATTCTATAAAGCTATTGAAAAAACTTTCATTAATTATTTTATAATTTTCAAGAGATTTAATTATTAAATTTAGTTCATTTAAAGAAACTTTTTTATTTGATTCTAAATATAATTTATTATTTTCTAAATCAACATTTACATTATGAATATAAGGTTCTGAAGATATTGCTTTAGAAATACTATCTGCGCAGCCTTGGCAAGTCATTCCGGTTACTTTATAAATTTCCTTCAACCTTATTCCTTTTATTTGATAAAATATTTATATGAAAATTAAATTATTAAAATCAATTTTTATTTTACTAATTTTAGTTACTTCTTGCTCTACTGAAAAGACTGATGTTAACCAAGAAAATAAAACTAAAGATGAAATAATAAAAACCTCTAGTAACTCGGAAGCTTTTATTGAAGTAAATTTCTTAGAAGGTTCAATTGCAAGATATTTAGTTAGAGAGCAACTTGCTAACCTTGATTTTCCAATTGATGCTATTGGTGAAACTAACCAAATTAGTGGTTCAATTTTAATTGATACAGACGGTGAAGTTATTACTAATAAATCAAATATTGTTGTTAATGTAGCATCATTAAAAAGTGATAGCGGCAGAAGAGATAAATATATTTCCAGAAAAAGTCTTGAGTCAAATACTTATCCTGAAGCATTAATTAATATAAAAAAAATTAATAACTTACCTTGGCCTATCCCTAAAAATGATTCAGCAGAAATTGAAATTATTGGAGATATGACAGCTCATGGAGTCACACAACAAATAACTTGGAAGACAAAAATTAATTTTTTTGAAGATAATGTAGAGGGTTTAGCAAAAACTAATTTTAAATTTGAAAAATTTGATATGGATATTCCAAGAGTTGCAATAGTTTTAAGTGTGGATGATAACATCAGGCTTGAATTAGATTTCAAAGCTGAAATTAAATATTTAGAGTAAATGAAAAAAGTCCTTCTAGTTACAGACACTTGGGCGCCACAGGTCAATGGAGTAGTGACTACTTGGAAAAATCTAATAAATTATTCTGATAGACAAAGTGTATCTTTTGAAATATTACATCCATTCTTATTTAAAAGTTTTGCTTGGCCTTTCTATAAAGAAATTAGGCTGCCACTTGTATCCTATAAAACAATAGAAAATAAAATTAATAAAATTAATCCAGATTATATTCATATCGCAACGGAAGGAATTTTAGGGTGGCATACAAGAAAATATTGTAATAAAAAAAATATTCTATTTACTACCAGTTACCATACAAAGTTTCCGGAATTTCTTTGGTCACTTTATAAAATCCCAAAGATTATTTCATACAAAGTAATTAAGAAATTCCATTCAACTTCATCTAAAATTTTAGTAAATACCTCTACAATGAAAAAGGATCTTAATTCAAGAGGATTTAATAATTTAATTGAATGGACAAGAGGAATAGATAGGAATATCTTCAAGCCATCTTTTGATAAAGAATTAAGAAAGGAAATTGATCCTGATAATAACAAGAAAATCATTCTTTTTGTTGGAAGGGTTAGTAAAGAAAAAAATATAAATTCTTTTTGTAAACTTAGTGATAAATCTAATAATTATAAATTTGTAATTGTCGGCGACGGACCCATAAAAGAAAGTTTGAAAAAGGCTTATCCAAAAATAATATTCGCCGGTTACAAGTTTGGTGAAGAGTTAGCCAGATATTATTCAATTGCTGATTGTTGTGTATTCCCAAGCCTAAACGACACTTTTGGTAATACTATAATTGAATCAATGGCTTGCGGTACCCCAGTTGCAGCCTTTCCAGTTAATGGACCTTTAGACATAATTAAAAAAAATAAGTCAGGATTTTTTGATAATGATCTTAATATAGCCATTCAAAAATCCCTTAAAATTAATAGAGAAGAAGTTGTTAACAGTACAGAAAAATATAATTGGGATTTATGCTTGGAAATCTTCATTAATACTATAGTTAGAAAAAATTAAGAACTTGATATAACCACAGAATTTATAAAATAAGTTAATGCAACCATAATAATTGTTACTAATAAAATTGATAACGTAACAATTACTGCAATTCTTGTTGTAGAAGGTGTATATCTCATTTCATAGAATCCAATAAAGCTTGTATATATCCTTGCGCAAATATTCTTGATCTGTATCCACCTAAGTTTCCGGGAAACTCTTCATCATTATATATATCTGGGCAATGATCATCCATAAAGCATCCTGTATATCCCGCATCTTTGTAAATATTCATTGCTTTTATCATATCTACATAGCCGGTATTTATAAACTCTTCATGAAACTTCTCTGGTGTAGGTCCTGATACGTTTCTAAAATGAACATACAGGACTTTATTTCTAGATGCGAAATATTCGATCATCTCGTATATATCCTCGTCCATTTCTGAAAATGTTCCTTGGCAAAATTCTATCGCGTTATGATCCGAAGGATATATTTCTATGAGTCTTTTAAACGCGGCGAAGTTAGTCATAATCCTAGGAACTCCCCCTAATTCATCCACTGGAGGATCATCAGGATGTATCCCTAATCTTATACCCTCCTCTTCAGCTACAGGAGTAACTGCCTTTATCCAATACTCTAAGTTTTGCCACAATAATTCTTTAGTAAGATTAGAAACATAATTAATTGGAAATGAATCAGTATGCTCAATTTTTATGCTATTTTTTCCTGCTAATTCTAAGTTTTCACTTTTAATGTCGAATGCAGTTCCTGACGCTTTCCCTCTAATTTCTTTTGGTTCAGTCCTTATAGGTCCTAAAGGCATCCATGTGTACCCCAATATTGGCACACCTGCCCTTGCCATATCTGTTATCTGTAAAATTAAATCTTCAATTAATTCGTCTCTTTTTGGCCCTCCAGTAACTACATCCCAATAATAAGGGTCAATGAAAAATCCACTTTCTACACCTACAAGATTCAATCCTTCAGATTTCAATTTTGTGACAATATTTTTGTATGCTTTAAAAGTTTCTATAGGAGGATTGTAATGTTTTTTCATTCCAGGGCCGCCATAATGAATAATATTTTCAACCCCTAATTGTTTTGAAGTTTTAATAACTTCTTCAGTTATTTCTCTTATTGCCCAAGCACTTTTCATAGTAATATAATACATTATTAATTTTTAATTCATTGTACAATTAAAAAATAGTCACTTTTAAATAATTATGGAACACGAAATTATACAAATATCTGGGATTTTATCTGCATTATTTCTGGGAATAATTCTTGGTTTTTATCATTCTACAGACGGAGATCATGTAGTTGCTGTTTCCACTATGGCAAAAGATTATAAAAATATTTTTAAATCATTATGGATTGGCTTTTCTTGGGGTCTTGGGCATTCTACTCCTTTAATAATTTTAGGCACTCTAATTTTAATTCTCAAAGAGGGATTAATGAACATATACGAAACTGTATCAATTTATTTTGAGTTTGGAGTAGCTATAATGTTAATACTTTTGGGCGCACAGGTTTTCTGGAAATTATTTAATGGCTCAGTTCATACACATTCTCATGATCATGATGGAAACCATACACATCTACATGGATCTCACTCACATAGTGATAATAGTGAAAGTGATCACCATGATGAAAATCATCCATTTCTATCCCTATTTCCATTCTTTAGACCAAAATCATTTATTATTGGTTTAATACATGGGATGGCAGGTAGTGCAGCAGTTATGCTTGCAATTTTACCTACCACTCCAAGCATATTTACAGGCTTTATTTTCTTGCTCCTTTTTTCAGTCGGAACAATGTTATCTATGTCAATAATGACTATAGTTCTTGCTTTACCCTTTAGATTTTCTAATTCAGATAATTTAAGTAACTACATAATTGGAATTTTTGGATTTTTAAGTATTTTACTAGGAATGGCGCTTGGTTCAGATATTGCATTTAACACTAATTTCACTGGCTTCTTATGGTATTAATTTTCTTGCAATATTAAATAGCCATCTATAGATTTGAAATACACCTTGCCATCTTCATTAGAAGCTAAAATTTCAATATTTTCATTTAATATAAACTCCCAAATTTCTTGAGTATTTAATTCAATATCATTATCAGGAGGAATACAGAACATCTTTGTTGAGGCCCCTTGATTAATTAATAAATACCCTTCTTCGGATAAAGTATAAGTACCAAAGATTTGATTGCAGAGAAATTTTCCAGAGTAATTTCCATCTTCATTAAACTGAATATTCAAGGTGAAATCAGCACTGAAGTTATAAACATCGCTTCCCTTTATTAAACTTTCAACAAACAAATCTTTTTCTACAAGTTCAGAAATAGGTATTATTTCAGCACTAACTCCTAAATTATTATCAGACTGATCCCTAGATTCAATATCTAAAGGAATAATTACTGAATTAATTACATGAAAAAACCCATTGCTTACTTCGTTATCTGGAGAAAGGATATTAATGTTTTCATTTATTATTATCTTCTTATTAATAATATCTATATCTAGGCTTTCAGAAAACGTATCTAAATGAGAGAATTTTTTCATATTCTTTTCCTTAAATTTATAAGGTAAAAGATGCGAATTAATTATATTTGATAATAAAATTTTATCAGAAATTAAATTGCTTATTTCTTCTAGTTTAAATTTTGAATTAAAGGCTTCGTCAGTGGGAACCAAAAGAGTCATTTCATCCAAGGATATAATTTCTTGGTCCATTCCTGTGATCTCTAAGGCTTTCAAGAAAATGGAAAATTTCAACTTAGAGCCTGATGAAAGTTTTTCTATCTCATCAATTAAATTCCCAACTTCATCAACATCTCCAATAATTTTAGGATGATTATATTTCATTTCGCCTGAACTTTCTTTCTGAATAGGTGTAGGCACTTCAGTAGGCTCAGGAGTTGGCTCTATATTGTCTATTGGATTTAAATTCGGATTATCTGATACAGATTCATTGGCATCAGTCGGGTTAGAGCACCCCAAAATTAGTGAAATTATCAAAATGTAGGCAAATAAATATTTTCTCATATATATATTATCCTACATAAGCGGAATAATATCGCGGAAAAAGTTTTCAATATTAACACCTGAGAGAACTAACTAGAGGTTTAATCGAGAGATTGGGGATTAATTAGAACTCTCAGGCACATTTAAGCATATATTTTTAAAATACATTAGTGTTTCTGAATTTATTTATTATATTAATTATTTGTTAAATATTTAATTATTAAATTTATAAATAACAATTAATTCTCATAACTTAAATTCACTAATTTTTAGATATTTGTTAAATTTTATATAGGATGAATAATATTACCGGAAAAGTAGTATCTGTTAACTCTAGTATCAAAGGAGGTATCCCAAAGATGCCTCAAGATTCGATAGAAATATATAAATATGGAGTTAGAGGTGATTACCATTCAGGAAAAACAAACTTTCATGCTAAAAAAAATAATCTTGATAGGCAAATAACCATAGTCGCAAAAGAAACTGTTGATTTCATTAATAAAAATATAGGAAATAAAATATCTGCAGGAAGTCTTGGTGAAAATATTCTAATCCATGGATTTGGGGATCTAAGTAATGTATCTAATAAACACATTATGAAAATTGGAACAGATGTAGTGCTAAAGATAAACGGTCAAAATCAACCATGTTCTACATTGAATTCAATAGACAAAAGGGTTCTGAAATTAATAATAGGCAAAAGGGGGCTTTTAGCAACTGTAGAATCTACAGGAATAATTAGAAAAGATGATGAAGTTAAAATTTATAAAAAATAATTTTTTTTTCATTATTATTCTAGCTTTCTTGCTAATTTCTTGTTCAGGAGATAGTGAAAAAGATTCTGAATTAGATATTTTTGATGGAAGGTATGATTCAAGTATTTTTTCAATAAATTCATTTAATAATATTGGATTTAAAATCAGCAAAGAATACGATATTAGTGAATTGCCAGATGCAATTGAGGCTCATTATGGATTTTGGGCAGAGGATAGCTTCGAAAGACTTTCTTATGAACTTAGATTTTATCCTTCAAATGAAATAGCCAAATCATCAGGAACTTTTTATGCAGAAGAGGCAACAGGAGAAGATGCAATAATAAAAAAGTCTGATGCTACATGGAAAGAAGGTATAAAAG
>MDTG01217677.1_pt1 | contig 15894 bp, 17 predicted proteins | sample 811421 | NCBI WGS metagenome assembly MDTG01 (sample SAMN05326645, study PRJNA326480) | marine metagenome | isolation source: seawater | place: Pacific Ocean: South East | collected 2011 | reverse complement strand
TTTGTTAAAGGAAAGCCAAAACCGTGATCAATGGCATCGTAAGCTTCAGGAAACTTGTGATAGTTTGGGCCAAAACTAATGTGGCTTCCCCAAACTGCTGGTTCTGTAATATTGTGAAGTGCACCATGAAATCCGCCTCCTATCAAACTGAAATCTGCATAGCGGTACAATTCAGAGAGCATGCCAATCGTGTCTAATACTACTATTGATGTTGCCCCGTCAAAATCAGCATTAGTATATCTTTTTGGTGAATATAATTTGAATTCCTTGATGATTTGGTCTGTCCGTTGGATATCATGTGGGGCAATTATAATACAAAGGTTATCTGGTGAGGTATCCAGTAATTTTTTTGTCAAGGCCTCTTCCTTTTCCCATGAAGAGCCAACGATAAGTAATTTTTTATGGGATTTAAATTTTACGATATCAGCAAATTCTCTTGCTGTTTCAAGGGTATTAGCAACTCGATCGTAACGGGTGTCTCCAACAAAGAACGTTTGTTTATTATATTCTACTAATAACTTACAGCTTGTTTTGTCTGAGGTAAACAAGTTTTCAAACTTTTGAATTAGTTTAAGGTAGGGTCGGCCATATTGGCTAAATATGAAATGATCGGGTTGGAAACGGCCATTGATTAAGTAAAATTGTGTGTTGTTTTTTTGTCCGTATTGGATAAAATTATACCAAAAGTCGTATCGAATAAAAAAAGCTTTAGCTGGGTTATAAGTTTTGTAAAACGCCTTCACATTTTTTAGTGTATCCAGAGGTAGATACATTGTACGCGATGCGTAGGGTCCATTTTTAATGTGTTCATATCCACTAGGACTGAAGAATGTAATAAGAATATTATCTAATGAGTGCGTTTTTAACAACTCATTAATCAAGGGGACAGCCATTTCATATTCACCTAAAGATGCACAATGAATCCAATATTTTACATCTGTTTTAGGAGGAGTGTTAGCTTGTGCTCTTGTTGAAATGAACTGTTTGACTTTTGGAGAAAAGACACCGATCATGGGTAGTAAAAAAGCAATAAAAGAAACCGTGAAATTATAAGCAATTTTATACATCATTACTTAGTTGTAGAAAAACTCCTCATCTTCAGCTTTTTTAGTGTAAATAGGTACTATAATTCCTAATTTTAGGGCTACAGTAGCGTCAAATCTTTTGTCTAATCCAGATTCGTTTGTGTTAAAATTCCATGTACGACGTCCCTTTGTAAACCCTTGATTAAATTCAAGGCCTGCTCGTAAATGATATCGGCTGTGATTAACAAGATATTGATAACCAACAAACTGTTTGGTGGCCAATCCGTATGCTAGTTGGTCATATCCTTTTTCATAATCACTATTGAGTTGTGGGATGGTTACCTGAGAGGAATAAATATCAATTTTATGCTGCATAAATCCACCTCCTAACTGAATGAGGATTCCTGAATTGGATTGCACTCTGGGTAGGTTGATTAAATATCCGAGGTTGATGGTAGCATAATTACCTTTGATAAGTAAGTTAATTACTGAAAAATCGCCATTTTGATCAATGATTAAACCAGACTCTCCAGTGATGTTACTGAAGATGCCATTGTCTTCAACTGATCGACCAAAAAACCAATCATAATCCAAACCTATTATAAAATTATTTTTGAACTTATAGTCAATATTCATTCCTAAAGAATTGAAATTATTGAAACGCTCCTTCATATTTCCACCAACTTTATGAAAAGCAATATGAGGAGTTAATAAAAAGGCTTGGGATGTTTTTACCTCAGATTGCGATATTGCTAATCGGGGGATTACAATGCAAATTAGAAGTAGTATTCTGACCATAATTGAACTACAAAGGAAAACGAATTTAATGGTATCTAAAAATCGTTGTTTTTTATAATGTGTTTGTATGAAAATATCGGTTATGTGTGTAAAAAGATAACTTTGCAGCCAATAAAATTTAAATATTGAAATGAAAATATCAGTGGTAGGTACAGGTTATGTAGGTTTGGTTACAGGTACATGTTTAGCCGAGGTAGGTATAGATGTAACTTGTGTGGATATTGACTCCGAAAAGATAGAAGGTCTAAAAAAAGGGGTGATGCCTATTTATGAGCCAGGTTTAGAGGCCAAGGTGATAAGAAATCACGAAAAAGGTAAGTTAAAATTTAGTACCTCATTAAAAGAAAGCATCAAAAATTCAGATGTTGCTTTTATTGCTGTGGGAACCCCTCCCGATGAAGATGGAAGTGCGGATTTAAAATATGTATTAGCTGTAGCTACTGAAATAGGTGAGCATATGAATAATTATGGTGTTGTGGTCACTAAAAGTACTGTGCCAGTTGGAACCGCAGAAAAAGTTAGACAAGCCGTTCAAAATGCTTTAGACAGAAGAGGAGAAAATATCGATTTTGATATTGCAAGCAACCCAGAGTTTTTGAAGGAAGGTGCAGCTATCGATGACTTTATGAAACCCGACCGCATAGTAGTAGGTTTAGATAGTGATCGGGCACAAGAAATCATGGGTAAATTATACAAACCATTTATCATGAATGGTCACCCGCTTGTGTTTATGGATATTCCCTCTGCTGAAATGACCAAATATGCAGCGAATGCAATGCTAGCAACTCGAATTAGTTTTATGAATGACATCGCAAATTTGTGTGAACGAATGGGTGCTGATGTCAATGCAGTTCGAAAAGGAATTGGAAGTGATCCAAGGATTGGGAATAAATTTTTGTATTCAGGAATTGGTTACGGGGGAAGTTGTTTTCCTAAAGATGTGAAAGCATTGATTAGGACTGCAAGAGAAAATAACTATCAGATGCGAATTTTAGAATCAGTTGAGGATGTGAATGATGATCAAAAGGCAGTATTGTTTTTAAAGCTAACTTCATCGATGGGTAAAGATTTATCTGGTAAAACTTTTGGTTTATGGGGACTTTCGTTTAAGCCGAATACAGATGATATGCGAGAGGCACCTTCATTAGTTCTTATTGATAAAATTCTTGAAGCTGGAGGTGAAATCATTGCTTATGATCCAATTGCTAGCCACGAAGCTAAACGCATACTTGGAGATAAAATAACCTATGTTAATGAACCATATGAGGCATTAAGTGAATCTGATGCCATGTTAGTTGTTACAGAATGGGACGAATTTAAGGTTCCAGATTTTAACAAAATTTCTAATTTATTAAAGAACAAAATTATATTCGACGGTAGAAATTTATACGATAAGAAAGAGATGAATGAGCTTGGTTATGAGTATCATTGTATCGGATAAAATAGAAAATGAAACGAATTTTAATAACAGGAGGGGCTGGGTTTTTGGGATCACACTTGTGTGATCGATTTATAAATGAGGGGTACGAGGTCATTGCGATGGACAACCTAATTACTGGTGACATGAAGAATATTGAACATTTGATGCCTCTTGAAAATTTTCATTTTTATCATCATGATGTTTCTAAGTATATACACATTCCAGGGGAATTAGATTACATTTTGCATTTCGCATCGCCTGCCAGTCCTATAGACTATCTTAAAATACCTATACCAACACTTAAGGTAGGAAGTTTAGGTACTCATAATTGTTTAGGACTTGCCTTAGCTAAAGGAGCTAGAATGTTAATTGCATCTACTAGTGAAGTTTACGGTGATCCTTCTGTTCATCCTCAACCAGAAGATTATTGGGGGAATGTAAATCCTATTGGACCAAGAGGTGTATATGATGAGGCAAAACGCTTTCAAGAAGCGATGACTATGGCCTACCATACTTACCATTATGTCGAAACTAGAATTATAAGAATATTCAATACCTATGGACCAAGAATGAGATTAAACGACGGTAGGGCGCTCCCTGCATTTATCGGTCAAGCCTTAAGAGGAGAGGATATTACTATTTTTGGTGATGGAAGTCAAACAAGAAGTTTTTGTTATGTTTCAGATTTAGTAGAGGGAATTTATCGTCTTTTACATAGTAATTATGTTTACCCAGTTAACATTGGAAATCCGGACGAAATAAGTATTCTTGATTTTGCAAAAGAGATTATTGAGCTAACAGGAACTGATCAAAAGTTGGTGTTTACAAATCTACCAAAAGACGATCCCAAACAACGAAAACCGGATATAACAAGAGCAAAAGATATTCTAGATTGGAAACCAGAGGTATCAAGAAAAGAGGGGTTAAGATTAACTTACGAGTACTTCAAAAATCTTCCAGAAGAAGACCTGTACAAGTATGCATACCCAAAAGAATTTAAATAAATGGATTTATTTATACATGAGTCATCGGTTGTAGACGACGGAGCTAATATAGGTTCTGGCACCAAAATATGGCATTTTAGCCATATTATGAGGGATAGTGTTATTGGTAAAAATTGTAATATTGGTCAAAATGTAGTTATCAGTTCTAAAGTTGTTTTGGGCAGTAATGTAAAGGTCCAAAATAATGTAAGTGTCTATTCGGGTGTGGTATGCGAGGATGATGTCTTTCTTGGACCAAGTATGGTATTTACAAACGTTATAAACCCCCGAAGTGCAATAGTAAGAAGAGATAATTATCAAATTACAACGGTAAAGAAAGGAGCAAGTATAGGTGCTAATGCAACTATTATTTGTGGCAATAATTTAGGGGAGTATTGTTTGATAGGAGCTGGATCTGTGGTAACCAGAGATGTACCAGCTTTTGCACTGGTAGTTGGGAATCCAGCAAAACAGATCGGTTGGATAAGTAAACATGGACATCAATTAAAATTTGATAATCGAGGGTTTGCTACTTGTAAAGAGGGAAATGATAGATATCAACTTGCTGATAATGAGGTTGTTTGCCTCGATTAAAAAATATTATAGAAAAGCATTTGTAATTTTTCAGTTGTGTTATATTTGCACACCATTTTGGATTGGTAGTTCAGTTGGTTAGAATACCTGCCTGTCACGCAGGGGGTCGCGGGTTCGAGTCCCGTCCAGTCCGCAAAACCTAACTCAGTAATGAGTTGGGTTTTTTGTTTTTAGTTCAACAGATTTGTAACACTAATTCTTACAAACAATTTCTGTTTAAATTTATTTCATTCTATTCAGAATAGATTTATACATTTGTTTATCAAATCAATTCAATGCCTGTATTATTAGATTTTGAAAAACCTTTAGAAGAGTTATATGAACAGCTTGATAAGGCTCAGGAAACACACGAAAAAGGTAAGGTAGACATGAGTGACACCGTTGCTCAGTTAACCAAAAAAATTAATAACGAAAAAAAGAACCTTTACAAAGACCTTACTGGATGGCAGAAGGTTCAGATTTCTCGTCATCCAGATAGACCATATACTTTAGATTACATTAGTTCGATTGCCAAAAACTTTGTCGAACTTCACGGAGATCGAAATGTAGGAGACGATAAAGCCATGGTAGGTGGTTTAGCTCAGATTGATAACATCAAAGTAATGATTGTTGGTCAGCAAAAAGGCAGAACCACCAAGCAACGACAATACCGAAATTTTGGGATGCCAAATCCAGAGGGTTATCGTAAAGCATTGAGACTTATGAAAATGGCTGAAAAATTTAATCTGCCTGTAATTTGTCTTATTGATACACCCGGTGCTTTCCCAGGACTTGAGGCAGAAGAAAGAGGACAAGGAGAAGCCATCGCAAAAAACTTAATGGTTATGTCCACCCTAAAAGTACCCATTATATGTGTTGTTATTGGTGAGGGTGCTAGTGGAGGTGCATTGGGGATTGGTGTTGGAGACCGTGTTTTAATGCTTGAAAATACCTGGTATTCAGTAATTTCACCTGAGAGTTGCTCATCCATTTTGTGGCGAAGTTGGGATTATAAAGAGAAAGCTGCTGAGGCTCTCAATTTGACAGCCGATCAGATGTTAAAGAATAAATTAATTGATGGCATTATCCCAGAACCATTTGGAGGTGCTCATAATAATCCTGAAGTGATGAGCAAAACGCTCAAATCTGAATTAAAAAAACATATAAAAGAACTTACTGAGCTAAAGGCACCAAAATTAGTGAGTGATCGAATCAAAAAATTCAGTAAGATGGGATCATACTTAGATGCTTAACAGATAATCGAGTGTTTCTGGACCAAGGTTAAATAGGACATCAATTATACCCAGGTCGCTCTCAAAATCTAGGCGATCATCAAAAACTTGAGGATAATTGGCTAAATTTTCTATCCTAGTTTCTTGGTACTTAGTAATTTCTTCTCTATTAAATTCTATATCTATAGATTTATGAATACATGTAATCAATACTTTAAATAATTCCCAATTCAGATCAATCAACTTTAAATGTCTTCTGAGAATCACTTCCTCAAGTTTATAGCCATAATAAAGAAAAAAAGGAGACTTACTATATGCATTTTGTATAGATCTCCAAACTTCTGTTTGCCAGTTGTTAGAATAGTCAATCAAGACTTCATTATACATTCCCTTTCGTGTAGATTTTTGCGTGGGTATGCTAAGTTTAAGCTTTCCATTACTTGTCATAATCTCAAATTGAGATAGGTAAGACTGCTTCTGAAAAGTATGATTAATGAAAATATAGTTGGTCTCACTTCGAATTATAGAGTGCCAGTAGCTAATATTCCCAATGCAATGTAAGTTATTCATTATCAACAGTTTTTAAAAACAATATGGTGTCATCAACAACATTCTTAATGAGTTGATTAATTGTTTTATTTTCAAGTGGATGAATAAAATTTGGGAGTATATCTTGAAGTGGTTTTAAAACAAAGGCACGTTCGTGAAGATGATGATGTGGAACAATCAAATCGTCCGTTCTCAAAATATCAGATTCATAAAAAAGTAGATCAATGTCAATCGTTCGAGGTCCCCACTTTTCAGCTTTAAAACTCTTCATTCCCTCTTCAATAGTTTGTATTTTGTCGAAACATTGAAGAATAGGAATGTCAGTATAACAATATACAGCAGTATTAATAAATTGAGGCTGATTCACTTTCCCCCAAGGTGGAGTTTCATAAAAATTAGCAATTATGGACTTTGTATCAAAAGATTTTTCGATTTCTTTAATGGCCCTAAGTATGAAGGCATAGCGATTACCAAGATTTGAGCCGAGGCTTAATACCAGTTTTTTTTTCATTATCTTTGCCTAGGTATATGGACAACTTTTACAAATTCTTACCTGTAATTTTTTGGTTATTATATAAAGCATACAAGGCTAACAAATTGTTCAGCAAAAAAACACAACAATTCCCTAAATCTTCTCCAAAACCAAATAAAAGAAAAAAAACCGCTCCAAAGTTTCCATCGTTTGATGAAATTCTCAAGGAGATGACGGATGAAAAGACAAAAGAAGCTTCCAAAAAAGAAGTCTTTAAAGAAGTAGAAATGGAATACGATGAGTCAGATTTTGAGGCTCAAGAATTAGAATTTTTGAATGAACAAGACTCCAAATCTGAAAATGAAGACCATACAGAAACTGAATCAGTATTAGAAGATTTAAGAGAAGAAATCTTTGAAAATCAGGGTGTTGAAATCGATCAAGAAATGAAATCTTCGTTCGATTTAAAATCTGCTATTATAGCGGAAACTATTTTAAACAGACCCGAGTACTAGATTAGTCTTTTGTTTTGAACAGCCAATATTTTTGACCAATAAAGGTAGCTGTGGCACTGACAGCAGTAGCTGTGGTGAATGCAATAAGCTTATCTATTCCTAGGGCGTAAGATTTTAGAACTTCTCGCATTTCAGATTCTATTGAAATTCGAAATAGATAGTTTGGAATACTACTTAATAAAGCACTATTTGAAGATACATTGATAATTAAAGCTATAAAATAGAGCAATGCGAATAGAGATAATCTCTTGTTATTTTTATCAGTTTGTCTCCAGGTCCAATATTTATTTAAATTATATGTAACAAGCATACCAGAACAAAAACTTAATGCTTTAGATTCATTTGCTCCAATATACTGAGATAAAAAAAAATAAACCACAAAATCTACACCAACAGCTAATATGCCACTGACAATAAATTTAGTTAGTTGTTTACTTGCTTGATAAATAGCCATCTATTTATGAAGGCAAAAATAGCTTATTATCACGGATGTAAGCATTCATGCCAAGTCTTAATGCAAAATTTGGTTTAGTATGCCCAGCTTGAAGACCAAAATAGATTGGGTAATTATAATCTTTAGTGTGTTCAACAATTATTTGTGATGCGTTTTTACCAAATGGTATTGGATTATCATTCATATCACTCATTCCTCCAACAACAAGTGCAGATAAGCTATGCAACTTACCCGTTCTTTTCAGATTCATCATCATACGATCGATGTGATATAAATACTCATCTAAGTCCTCCAAGAATAGAATTTTTCCATCGGTTGAAATATCAGATTTAGATCCACATAAACTGTATAAAATACTTAGGTTTCCTCCAATTAGTTTACCTGAAGCATTACCCGTTTTATTGAATGAATTGTATGGTAAATCATAAGACAAATCTTTCCCAAAAACTGCATCTAATAGGCTTTGGTTAGTCATGTTCTCATTGGGGTCATTTGATTCAGTTATATTGATAGGCATTGTACAATGAAGTGAGGGGAACCCAAAATTCACGTGTATGTGCGAGTGGATAGCAGTAATATCACTATAACCAAGAAACCATTTTTTTTGATCAATAAGAGGTTGAAAATCTAACCGGTCTAGTAACCGAACACATCCGTAGCCTCCTCTCGAACATAAAATTGCTTGAATATTAGGGCTATTTATAAATGCTTGAACGTCGCTAATTTTATCTGAATCAGATCCAGACATTTGATTCTTTCGGTTAAACATGTTTGGACCAAGTTCAACCTTTAGCCCATTTTTTTTAAGCCAATAAATTGTAGGTTTTACCTCGGCCAGACTAATATATCTTGAAGGAGATACAATGCCAATAGTATCACCTTTTTCTAAATATCGAGGATTAAAATGACTCATTTTTTATAAAAGCAAATATTGTCTTTTATTTTTTCTTTTTTAACTCCATTCTAAACAAGCTATTGGATAAATTAAAAATAAAGATAATAGAGTACCATTTCCATACATTTGTAAAATGTGTATGGATTTTAAACTTTCAGAAGAACATTTAATGATTCAGCAAGCTGCAAAAGATTTTGCAGAATCCGAGTTATTGCCCGGTGTTATTGATCGAGACAACGAACAAAGATTCCCCACAGAAGAAATAAAAAAGTTAGGGGAACTTGGCATGATGGGGATGATGGTTGCTCCCAAGTGGGGTGGAAGCGGTATGGATACTATAAGCTACGTACTTGCGATGGAAGAAATTTCCAAAATAGATGCTAGTTCAAGTGTAGTTATGAGTGTAAATAATTCATTGGTATGCTGGGGTATAGAAAAATATGGTAATGATGATCAGAAGGAGCGTTTTCTCATACCATTAGCTAGTGGTCAAATTCACGGAGGTTTTTGTTTAAGTGAGCCTGAAGCAGGAAGTGATGCCACAAGCCAAAAAACAACAGCTACTGATATGGGAGATCATTACTTGTTAAATGGTACAAAAAATTGGATAACCAACGGGAGGACAGGAAGTACATTTTTAGTAATGGCTCAAACTGATATTGAAAAAGGGCATAAGGGTATAAATTGCCTTATTATAACTTCTGATATGAAAGGTTTTACAGTAGGAAGTAAAGAAGATAAATTGGGGATTCGTGGTTCAGATACTCATTCAATCATGTTTCAAGATGTAAAAGTACCAAAAGCCAACCGTCTTGGGGAAGAAGGATTTGGATTTAAGTTTGCTATGCAAGTATTGAGTGGGGGACGTATAGGAATTGCTGCTCAAGCACTTGGTATAGCTAGTGGTGCTTACGAAAGGTCATTACAATATTCTAAAGAAAGAAAAGCATTTGGTACAGAAATCATGAACCATCAAGCCATTCAATTTAAATTAGCTGACATGGCTACTCGCATAGAAGCTTCAAGGTTGTTATGTCTTAAAGCAGCAGCACTCAAGGATTCTGGGGAAGATTATTCACAAGCATCGAGTATGGCAAAACTGTATGCTTCGGAAACTGCAATGTGGGTTGCTACGGAGGCAGTTCAGATTCATGGAGGGTATGGTTTTGTAAAGGAATACCATGTAGAACGTATGATGCGAGATGCAAAAATTACCCAAATCTATGAAGGGACTAGTGAAGTTCAACGCATAGTAATAGCAAGAAGTATATTAAAAGGGTAGCCTATTTAATTAGTTCTAAAATCTCTTCAGCAACGCTAGCACTCAGGGCAACACCCATTCCTCCGAGTCTTGCCACAATATATACATGAGGTTCAATATTCTTTATGATGGGTGTTTTATGCTTTGATTTTCCAATTCCCATAATACCACTCCACTGATGTTCAATAGAGACCGGTCTGCCTGTAATTTGCTCTTCCATGAAGCGTTTGAGCTCAGAAATTATCACTTCACTAGTTTCTATTTTATAGGTATTCTCACCAATTGAATCAAAGTTTCGAGCTCCACCAAGCAGAATTCTATTATCAATATCTCTCCAATAGTAGTAGCCATTATCATAATGATAAAGACCTTCAATCGGTAATTGATCCATTTGCTCACTTAAGATTACCTGCCCTCTGCATGGAGAAATATCTTCATCAATTAGATTAGGGGTAAATGCATTGGTACATACGATCAAATTCTTAGTTTTTAAATTAATTTGTTGCTTTGTAGTTATGGATATATCTATATTTTTTTCCCAACTCACAACCTCTAAGCCACCTATCAATTGTATGCCTAAATTTTGAGCATAACTATAGATGGTTCGGTACAATTTTCCTGTATTTAGTTGCCCTTCATAAGCATTGTGAATCGTTCCAATTACATGAGGTAGAGAGCTGTTATTTTTAAAGGTAAAAACACGGTCAATACACAGCTCGTCTGATAGTAATTTGTTTATTTCCTGCAAACTGTCGATTGCTTCAGATAATTCATGTTTGTTTTTTTGAGTAAATATTTCAATGCTACCTTTAGTTTGGTAGTCAATATTTTTATCTCCAAATTTTTTGCGAAGTTTAACAAGCCCTTGGTATCTTTTGGAAATGTTCAGATATACATTTTCTGGGGTATCGTATTTTACATCATCCAATATTTCAGAGACATTGGCGAAGCAACCAAAACCAGCATTACGTGTACTAGCTCCTAGTCCCCAGCTTTGTCTATCGATGACATTTACTTTAGCTTCTGGATGTTTTTCTTTAAGGTTAATTGCCGTTTGAAGACCTACAAGACCCATTCCAATTACAAGGTAGTCTGATGGAGAAATCAAGTATTCTTTTTCCCAATAGGAGAAATTCATTAAACGAAGTTAATCAGAAAAGTTATTCTTATTCATTGATTATCTGTTTTGACAATTTCATAACTTCGCCAAATGACAAATCGTATTACATCGTTGTTTGGAATAAGATACCCCATTATTCAAGCAGGGATGATTTGGTGCAGTGGATGGAAACTTGCCAGTGCTGTGAGTAACTCCGGTGGATTGGGAATCATTGGTGCAGGGAGTATGTATCCAGAAATTTTAAGAGAACATATTCAAAAGTGTAAAAAAGCAACTAAACAGCCTTTTGGCGTTAACGTCCCACTACTATATCCTGATATTGAAAATCTCATAAAAACAATTGTCGAAGAGAACGTTTCAATTGTTTTTACATCAGCCGGAAACCCAGCTATATGGACAAAACAATTGAAAGAAAGAGGTATTAAGGTAGTTCATGTTGTAAGTAATGAAAAATTTGCTCTAAAAGCAGAATCTTGCGGTGTTGATGCAATCGTTGCTGAAGGTTTTGAGGCAGGAGGACATAATGGTCGAGAGGAGACAACTACGCTTGTACTTATTCCTCAAATTTGCAAAGCTGTTAGTATACCTGTAATTGCTGCTGGTGGAATTGGAACAGGAAAAACAATGTTGGCAGCTACAGCTTTGGGAGCAGAGGGTGTTCAAATTGGTAGTCGATTTGTAACTTCCGAAGAGTCGTCGGCCCATATAAATTTTAAAAAGGCAGTTTTGAAAGCTAAAGACGGTGACACTCAATTAAGTATAAAAAAACTCACTCCGGCTCGCCTACTTAAAAATAAATTTTGGGAACAAATAAATCGTGCAGAAATAAGCGGTGCATCTGAAGAGGAATTGAAAATAATTTTGGGTAGAGCAAGAGCAAAAAAAGGAATGTTTGAGGGAGATCTTGATGACGGAGAATTAGAAATAGGTCAGATAAGTGGTTATATTAATGAGATAAAACCAGCAGCGGATATTATTGTTGAAATAATAACAGAATATACCTTTGCGTTGAATCGACTGTATCCAATTTAAAGACTGGTGATAGACCGAATAAAAAAATATTTAATTGACGGGGAAGGGGAATCGCTTGACTATAAACAGGAAATAAGCAGTGCCTCTAAAATTGCAAAAACTATGGTCAGTTTTGCTAATCTTAAGGGAGGTGTTCTTTTAGTTGGAGTCAGAGATAATAGGAGTATTGCCGGAATTCGGAGTGAAGATGAAAAATATATGCTTGAATTAGCAGCCTCTTTTTATTGTAAACCAGAAATTAATTTGGAGTTAGAGGAGCACAATATTGGGGGGAAAATAATATTAGAGTGTACAATTCCCGAGGGATATTTTAAGCCATATTCAGCTAAGGGAGAAGATGGTAAATGGTGGGTCCACATTCGAAATAAAGATAAAAGTCTATTGGCAAGTAAGATTGTGGTTGAAGTGCTTAAAAGGCAAGCAAGTAATAAGGGGACACTTATCAAATATGGCAAAAATGAAGAGGCACTTTTGAAATATTTAGAGGATAATGAACGAATAACGCTTCAGCAATTTCGTAAAATGATAAATATTAGCAAATGGAGGGCTTCTAAAATCATAGTAAATTTAATTACTGCAGGTGTTATTATAAACCATACCTACGAGAAACCAGAGTTTTACACCTTAGTTTAAGGGGGTAGCACAAAATATTTCTTCGTTCATTTTCGTTAAGATTACTATCTTTGTTAATTACAGCTATATGAAGCTTTCATAGATATTTCATAATCATGAAAAAAATAACAGTAAAAATAGTTTTTAGTATTTTCTTGACTTTTGTCTTAGGGGTTCAAAGTTCGTCTGCTCAACGATGGTTCAAAACAAGTTCATTAGAATTTGGGCTAATTGCTGGGTTTAGCCACTATAATGGCGATTTGGTTAAAACTGCATTTGAGTCTCGTGCCATGAAACCAAGTATTGGTCTTATTACTAGATATACACCTCAGCAAAGATTTACCATCCGATTAAGTGCTCAGTATGGACAAATAGAAGGTAGAGATGACTGGTACAATGACGATATTAATAAAAGAAGAAATCTTAGTTTTGAGTCAGATTTATGGGATTTTACAGGCGCTTTTGAGTATAATTTTAGGACGCTAGACAGAAGAGTAAAATCTGGTGTAATTCCATATATTTACTCTGGATTTAGTGTTTTCAAATTTAATCCAAAAGCAGAATTTAACTATGATCCAAGTGGTCAGATGGCAGCCTATCTAACTCCTGCTGTGTATGTAGAACTCGCCGATAGAGATGGAGAAATGGTTGAATTACAACCACTAGGTACAGAGGGTCAAGTAACTACAGAGTTTAATGACAGAAAACGATATGCCTTAACTCAAGTTGCTATTCCAGTAGGTGCAGGCTTAAAATTTAAATTGAGTAATAACTGGATAGTTGGTATTGATTACGGTATGCGATTTACATTTACTGACTATATGGATGATGTTAGCGAAACCTATGTAGACCCGCAAAGACTTGTAGGGCAGTATGGTCCTATGTCTGCTGCGATGGCTGATCGAAGTGAAGTTCTTCATGATGAGCTGTTGGATAATCGAAGAGGTGATCCAGATGCTAAAGATACTTATGGATTTTTTGGTGTAACGATCATGTATAGAATATACGGTAACAGACCATCTTGTCCAACTTTCTAATAATAATTATGAATATTACTTATTTCTTTACTATATAAGTAACAACCCGTTTATTTTTGCGTATTGTATAAAGTGTTAAACAACAACTCGTCATTAATTGCGTCCATTTTTCTGGGAATATTTATTGTGTTTACAAAAAATACGAATGCTCAGTCATGGGAGGTTGGTGGTGCTCTGGGAGCTTCAAATTACCACGGCGATTTAGCGTACAACCTTACCCCAAAGGAAACTCATTTTTCAGGAGGTTTTTTTTTGAATTATAATTTCAATGAATACTGGTCTTACAGACCTACGATATCCTATATTAAAATCTCAGGATCAGACAGTAACTTTAATGATCACCAACTAAGAAACCTTAGCTTCAGAAATAATATTTATGAATTTTCAAATGCGTTAGAGTTTAATTTTCAGCCATTTAGTAATCGTGATATTCACACAAAATTTACTTTTTATGCCACCGCTGGGGCAGCATTATTCATGCATAAGCCAGAGGCTTATTTAGATGGAAAGTGGTATGACTTATCCAGTTTAGCTACTGAAAATCAAGATTACAGTTTAATTCAATTTGCAATTCCACTTGGTGGTGGAATAAAATACGCAGTATCCGATAATTTGATTTTAGGTTTTGAAACAGCTTGGAGAATGACATTTACCGATTATTTGGATGATTTAAGTGATGTATATTCAGATATTGAAAATACTGATGGATCAATTAATAAGTTAGTAGATCGATCTTGGGAATTAACATCAAATGGAAGACCCCTAGCTAACCCCGGAGACACAAGAGGTAATCCTAATCTGAAAGATTGGTTTATTCAATCTATTTTTAAAATATCGTATAGATTTACACCTATTAAATGCCCTTATTAGCTCAATGAAGACCAAAGAAGACATTAATTCAGGACATTTGCCACAGCACATAGCAATCATCATGGATGGTAATGGAAGATGGGCTAAAGAAAAAGGAAAATTTCGCATATTTGGACATAAAAATGGTGTAAAAGCTGTTCGTGAAGTATCTGAGGGTTGTGCCGAGCTTGGGGTTAAATACCTAACATTATATGCATTTAGTACAGAAAATTGGAATCGCCCTAAAGTAGAAATTAATGCATTAATGGCATTGCTTGTAAAAACTATTAAAAAAGAGACAAGTACATTAATGAAGAATGGTATTCGACTTGAGGCAATTGGTGATAAAAAAACTTTACCAGAGGATTGCAGAAATGAGTTAAAAGAGGCTATAGAACTTACAAAAGAAAATACTAAAATGACTCTTATATTAGCTTTGAGTTATAGTGCAAAGTGGGATATTGTTAATGCAACTAGAGATATCGTTAAGAGAGCAATTGACGGTAAAATAGCGTTGAAAGATGTTAATGAAAACTTAATAAATAATACATTAACTACACACAAGTATCCCCATCCAGAATTAATGATTAGAACAAGTGGTGAATATCGAATAAGCAATTTTTTATTATGGGAAATCGCCTATAGTGAATTATATTTTACAAATGTATTATGGCCTGATTATCGCAAAGAAGATTTGCATGAAGCAATATTAGATTATCAAAAGAGAGAACGAAGATTTGGAAAGACAAGTGAACAATTTATATAAAATGAGTTTGATTAGAAATATAGTACTACTTATTTTAATGATGGTTTCATTAAATCTGAGTGCTCAACTAATCGATAGTACAAAAATTATAGTTGATTTTGAGAAACCAATACAATATAAAATAGAGCAGATTACAGTTAGTGGAAATATTTATACACCCAAAGGGCTGATACTTGTATCCTCAGGTTTAAAAGTAGGTCAAACTATAACTATACCTGGTGATGATACTAAACAAGCTATCAGTAAATTATGGAAGAGAACGTTATTTAGTGATATTGAGATTGGCCTAAATAGTGTTAAA
>MDTG01406995.1_pt1 | contig 15895 bp, 14 predicted proteins | sample 811421 | NCBI WGS metagenome assembly MDTG01 (sample SAMN05326645, study PRJNA326480) | marine metagenome | isolation source: seawater | place: Pacific Ocean: South East | collected 2011 | reverse complement strand
CCACTAAGAATTCGTTATGATAAAACTGCTGAATATAGGTCTGGAATAAAAAATTATGGAAATGCATATCATGTTGCACAAAATAACTGGCATAGTATTCATAATCCAATAACAATTTCTATGATAACTACAGGAAAAGATATTCCTGATGAATTAGCAGATAATGATATATATTATAATAAAAAACAAGGTACAACATATACAAAAGCATTACGTGATTTTCATAATTTATATGTTAAAAATATTTTAATTAAGGGTGTTAGTCAATACGGCAATACATTAATTGATTTTGCAGTTGGTAAAGGAGGTGATTGGCCTAAATGGATCAAATCAAAATTATCATTTGTATTTGGATTAGATATATCTAAAGATAATATCGAAAATAGATTAGATGGAGCATGTGCAAGATTTTTAAATTATAAAAAAAAATATAAAATAATGCCAAATTCATTATTTATTCATGGCAATTCAAGTGTAAATATCCGCAGTGGTACAGCATCATTTACAGAAAAAGGTAAACAAATAATAAATGCAGTTTTTGGCGAAGGTCCACGTGATAAAGATGTTCTTGGAGAAGGTGTATATAAACAATATGGTAAAGCAAAAGAAGGTTTTAATATTAGTTCTTGTCAATTTGCATTTCATTATTTCTTAGAATCTGAAACAACATTACATAATTTTCTTAGAAATGTAAATGAATGTACATCAATAGGTGGGTATTTTATAGGAACATGTTATGATGGTAAAAAGTTATTTAATGCATTACAGACTAAAAAAGAAGGTGAGTCGCTTACTATAGTAAAAAATGGAAAAAAGATATGGGAAGTTACAAAAGAATATAACCATAGTAAATTTAATGATGATGTTACATCTATTGGTTATGCAATTAATGTATATCAAGAGTCAATTAATAAAGTATTTAGAGAATGGTTGGTAAATTTTGATTATATTGTTCGTATTTTTGAAAATTATGGTTTTGTATTAGCACCATCACAAGATTTAGAAAGATTTAATTTAAATAATGCAACAGGAATGTTTAATGATTTATATAAAAAAATGGAGATGCATGTAAAAAAGGATCCATCTAGTAAAATAGAATATGGCGATGCATTAAATATGTCATCAGATGAAAAAATAATATCATTTTACAATAGATATTTTATATTTAAAAAGGTTAGAAATGTAAATGCAGATATTCTCTCTATGACAGCATTAAATGAAACTTATAAGGAAAAATTTGACATGGAAAAGGAATCAAATGAAGCTTCGCTAGCTATTAAAAGTGAAAAACAAAAATTAAAAAAGAAAAAAGGTTTATTTGAATTAAAAACAAATATTGAAAATGTTGATAAAATTGATGGTGAAAGTAGTAAGAAACCAACACAAGAAAAACAATCAGAATCGGTTGCAAGTTCTTCTGTTTCTGTATCCAAACCAAAACATGGTAAAAAGAAGGCAAAATTACAGTTAACACAAAATCAATTAGATGCAATTGAAACAATTAAATCTGATACTAAATAATTTGAATTTATATAATAAAGCACATAAAAATAAAATAGTAGAATATTATAACGTTATGACATATTATTTAATGCCAAAATCAATTAATATAGATATTAAAAATATAATTAGTATTTCATTAGAAGAATCATCACCAGATTATTGTATAAATTTAAGTTTAAGAAATTATTTAAAAGATATTAAATTAGAAATTGATAATCAAGATTCTTGGGATAATATGAAAAAATATACAAATCCATATGAATATATACACACAATTGTTCCTGGATATAAAACATCAATATGTAAATATAAGCCATTATCAAGATCATATTTTAAAATGATTGAGATAATAAAATCATTATATCTATTAGATGATTTTGTAGATCATAATATTAAAACGTTTCATATTGCGGAAGGTCCAGGTGGTTTTATTGAAGCTACTAATATGATACGAAACAATAAAAATGATACATATTATGGTATGACTCTAATTGATAATGCAGATTATGTACCAGGATGGAAAAAAAGTCGTGATTTTTTAAATAATAATCCGCATGTTAATATAGAGTATGGTATAGATAAAACCGGAAATATTTTTAATCTAGTTAATTTACAATATTGTTATAACAAATATAAAAATTCAATGAATTTTATTACTGGTGATGGAGGATTTGATTTTTCTTCAGATTTTTTAAATCAAGAGATTAGTGCAACTAATTTAATTTTTACTCAAATTATGTATGCATTATTAATGCAAAAAAAAAATGGACACTTTGTTATTAAATTTTTTGATATGTTTACATTACCATCAATAGAAATGATATATCTTTTGAATTTGTTTTATAATAAAGTATATTTATTAAAACCAAATACAAGTCGATATGCAAATTCTGAAAGATATGTAATTTGTAAAAATTTTAAATATAGTAATACTAATTTTTTATATAATAAATTTTATAGTATTTTAGAAAATATAAATAATAATCCGCAAAAAAAAATTAATAGTATTTTAAATGTAAGTGTACCATATATATATTTTACAAAAATAGAAGAATATAATGCTATATTAGGTCAACAACAAATTGAAATAATTAAACAAACAATTCAACTTATTAATAGTGAAGGCTATATAAAAAGTGAAAAAATAGAAAATTATAAAAAAAATAATATATTTCGTTGTATTCAATGGTGTATAAAAAATAAACATATATATTATAAAAATATCAATTCATCAAATATTTTTTTATTTAATAATTAAAAATCAATATTATAAATTTTTAATCATCTATTAATAATATATTTATTATTTAATTTGTATAACATAATAAATATATACATAAAAAAGTTAAAGGAAAAAATATTATTATTTTATAATGTTTTCGATTAGACCTGATATTTATGATACAAATCAAAATATTAAAAATATTTTTAATAATGTATTTAATTTTATAAATTTTTTATTTATTAATATCTTTGGATTTACAACTCTTTTAGTATTATCTCTTGGTAATTCAATGTTTGTATGTTGGGACTATATTATGGAAAAAAGTAATAGAAAACACATTATATATGATCCAAAAACAGATGAACCGTATTTAATTCGTTACTATTTATTGTTTAAAGACCGCGATAAAGATTCTAATATAAATTTCCCATTCAATATTTTTGTACATAAATTTTTAAAATCTGATACTGAAGAAATGCATGATCATCCATGGTCATATTTTACATTTTTATTATCAGGTGGATATTATGAATATGTAAACGATCCAGATATTAACACCATAATTAGATATAATAGAAAACCTTATTTTTTTAAAAAATTCAATGAAACTCACACTCATAGAGTAGAACTCAAAAAAGATTGCAATGGTAATGAAATACCATGTTGGTCTTTATTTATAGCAATGAGGAAAAAGCAATCATGGGGATTTTATGAAGAAATAGATAATGAGTTAGTTTGGAAAAAAGCAGAAGAATATAAATCACAATTTAAAAATAAAGATAATATTGTTAAATGTGAAGTAGAGATAAAACAATATCTTGAAAAAACAGTTGGAACTGATGATGAAGATTTTGATGAAAAACCAGAAAATGTAACTGAAAATAATTCAGGATTTTTTAATTATTTCTTTGGAACATATAATAACAGCATAGAAGATAAAGATTTATCATTTGATAGTAAATATGAAACATTTGATAGTAAATATGAAACAAATGAAATAGATAATGAATTGAACAAATCTAACGATAAAATTATTCATGTAAATAATAGTGATAAAAACGCGGAACATGCAAATACGGAACATGTAAATACGGAACATGCAAATACGGATCATGCAAATACGGAACATGCAAATACGGAACATGCAAATACGGATCATGCAAATACAGAAGATACAAATACGGAACATGCAAATACGGAATATGCAAATACGGAAGATACAAATATAGAATATAACAAAAAAAACAATTAATTACATTTGTATATATTTTAATCAATTATCATTTAACCCTCAAATGGTTTAACTGGAAAATTACTTCAGATTCAGGTTCAGATACGATTTCTTATCAGTTAACTACTATATTAATGTCTGCTTCTGAACTATCTACATTGCCATCATTTGCAACGTATTTTAAGGTGTGGTTTCCACGCTCTCTTCCAGTATAATATAAAACATTATTTTGGATATCTATTATACCGTTTCCTGGATTACTTGTAATTCTGTACGTTAATTCATCATTATCCGCGTCATTTGCAGATAAAGTTAACGATATCTGATTGCCAAGTTCAACATTGGTTGATAAAGTACGTGGATTATTTGGACGATCATTTACATTTATAATATTAATATTAATGATTGCGATATTACTATCAAGTTCACCATCATTTGTTTTATAAGTTATAGTATCATTACCAAAATAGTTATGATGAGGAAAATATATAATTTCATTACCAATTATAGAAATATTTATATCTGAAATAGTTGTATTGTTGTTTTTAATTATACCATTGTCAGGTAATTTAGTAATAATATATGTTAAATTGTTATTATTTTCAACGTCAGTTCCCTGTAAATTTATTCTATTAAAAAATGAATCTTCATTGATAGTTAAATTTTTATCTTGTGCTATTGGTCTATCATTTACAGGAGTTATATTAATTGTAATAGTTAATATATTACTATCAAGTTCATCATCATTTGCTTTGTAAGTTATAGTGTCAATACCATTGTAATTTTCATAGGGAGTATATGAAAGTATATTATCATTAAGAGTATATGTTCCATGACTTGGACCATTTATTATACTATATGTTAAATTAGAATTATCAATATCACTTCCTTGTAATATAATATCTCTAGTTCCTTCATCTTCATTCATTGATATATCAATGTCTTGTGCTATTGGTCTATCATTTACAGGACTTATATTAATTGTAATAGTTGATATATTACTATCTACCTTACCATCATTTGCTTTGTAAGTTATAGTGTCAATACCATTGTAATTTTCATCGAGAGTATATGAAACTATATTATTAGTAAGAGTATATGTTCCATGACTAGGACCATTTACTATACTATATGTTAAATTAGAATTATCAATATCACTTCCTTGCAATGCAATATCTCTAGTTCCTTCATCTTCAATCATTGATATATTAATATCTGTTGTAACAGGAAGATCATTTATATAAATTGAAATAGTTGATACATTACTATCTACTTTACCATCATTTGCTTTATAAGTTATAGTGTCAATACCATTATAATTTTCATCGGGAGTATATGAAAGTATATTATCATTAAGAATATATATTCCATGACTAGGACCATTTACTATAATATATGTTAAATTAGAATCATCAATATCAATTCCTCGCAATTCAATATCTCGTGTTCCTTCGTTTTCATTCATTAATGTTTCAATATCTTGTGTATCTGGTGTGTTATTAATATAAATATTAATAGTAGATATATTACTATCAAGTTCACCATCATTTGCTTTATAAGTTATAGTATCACTACCATTGTAATTTTTATCTGGAGTATATGAAACTATATTATCAGTAAGAGTATATGTCCCATGGTTGGGCTCATTTACTATAATATATGCTAAATCAGAATTATCAATATCACTTCCTTGTAATACAATATATGCTGTTCCACCATTTTCTCCATTTTCATTCATTGATATATCAATATTTTCTGTAATAGGTGCATCATTTTTTTCATATATAGTTAAATTTATAGTAGAAATGTTGCTATTTACTATACCATCATTAACATAATATGTAATTGAATCACTACCATTATAATTAGGGTTAGGTGTATAATTTATTATTTTGTTTATTACGATTGCATTACCATTTCTTGGTTTATCTTGAATATGATATGTTAAATTATCATTATCAATATCATTTGTCATTAAATTAATTAGAACATTTTTATCATCCTCATGTAAAGATTTAATAATGTTATTTGTAACTGGATTATCATTTATAGGGTGTATTGTTATATGAATAATTGATTCATTACTAAACAATTTATTGTCAGTTGCTCTATATATTATTGAATCATTGCCATTATAGTTTTCATTTGGTGTATAAAAAAGTTTATTACCAATTAAATTATAGTTTCCATTTGAAGGTGGAACAGTTATTATATATATTAAATCATCACCATCAATATCATTACCTTGCAATTCAATTTCTATAGTACCTTCATCTTCATTCATGAATGTATCAATATCTTTAGTAATAGGTGCATCATTAACATTTAATATGGGAGGCGTTAATATACTTGTAAAACTGTAATTTTTATTATTAAAACCTTTATATAATAATGTTACAGAAATACGATTATTTACATCATCCTGACTTAATAGATATGTATTAGTATTATTACTTGATATATTAATATTATTTCTTTTCCAAATATATTTAATTGTATCTTTATTAATTCTAGTCTTATTTAACTTAAATATATTAATAAAATTAACATTTGCAGTTAATAATTCTTTTTCTTTAAAAATGCCATTAATTGTAATATATTCAGTATTTTCTTTATTACAAAGTAATGTATTTTTATTTATATTTGCGTGTTTATGAATATTTAATAATGAACAACCAAATGACTTATCTTTTAATATAAAATGTTGATTTGGCAATGCTCCTTCTATCATACTAGAATTTATATTTAATTTATTCATATTTTCAATATTATTAAACTTAAGTCTTGCTGTGCGACTACTTGATGAAACAGCATTATTTAAACCATAGTTTATATTTTGTGGTTTATATATAATATTAGTTTGTTTATAACTGTTAATATTATTACAATTCGCTTTTTTATAGAATGTTGTATTATAATTATTATTAGAATTGATATTATTTATTGGATTATTTAATTCGCTACTATTTACACCATTTGAATATAATAAATTTTCTGTAGAATGATAATAATTATCATGTTTACAATATTGTTTTGAATTATCTGTTGCACCATTTATAACTATTTGTTTTTTCTTTTTAATTGTACATGTTGTTATATTGCTATTTATATCTACATCAGAACAATTATCATTTTTGTTTATTTTAGTTAAATAATTATTATATAACTCTTTAGCTTTACATTTATCAACTGATTTTTCTATAATTCCGTTTGGAATACTAAATCTATTATGTGCAATTTTATTTGATGATTTTACGAATCGTTCTCTATAATGTCTTAATGGTCTACATGAAGGGTAATTATTTGTATTAAACATATTAGGATCTGGATTGTTAATGGATTTAACAGGTGCTAATGATATTTTTGAAGATGAACTTGTTTTTTCAGAATTATTATATTGTGCTTTCCATTTAACATTCTTCATAATATTATATAAAATATAATATAAAATATTATAAAGCTAACTTTATTGAACTAACAAAAACATAGCATTTTTTTGCTAGAATACTTTTTAATAGGACGTTGATAAAATGTTTTGTTTGTAATTGGTGCATTTTTATTACTACTATATTTAGATGCATTTGCTGTATTACTTCCCCAGCGATTTTTTAAATTACTTGCGGATTTATCAATGGTTTCTTTATTTTTATTAGTATTATAATTTCCATAATCTGTTGCAGTATTAATAGAAAATTCACTATTTAATGGTTTATATATTGTGGTTCCACAATTACATTTATTATCATCTAAACTACAACCATCTTTATATTTATATGGTATGATATCATTATTATTATCTTTTACAGGTTGTGTTGTCATTGATTTATCTACAAAAGATTTACATTTTGCTTTTAAATATCCTTTAGTATCACTATAATAATTTTTTTTTTCATTGCAATATTTAGTTCCATTTGTTGTACCATTTCTTACTTTAGCACGTGCTGAAGACTGTTCGGTATAACAATTTTTGTTACACATTGTTTTTTTATTTTCTTTAGTTAAGTAGTCACTTGTTATATTCAATCCACATTTACTATTTTCATCTACACATTTTGTACTGTTTCTAAATATTGTACTTCCTGGTAAATTAACAGTATCTGTTGGTATTTTTCCCTTTGCATTATTATAAGTTTTACGGTAATGTTTATATGGTCTTGCTGTAGGATACCATGTTGTATCATTTAAGAAAGTTTCTGGATTTTTAATTTCATTATATGCATGTCCAGGAATAGAACCTTGAGGAGCAGCACATATGTTTGGTATATTATTACTTGGTGTATAATTTAAATTATCTGGCTTTGCTTTCCATTTAACAAAATAAGTATTTAATTGTTTAGTCATTTAATATATATATCATAAAAGAAAATAATAGCTTAATATATATTAAATGTTATTTGATGATTTTTCTATATTTTTGGCTAAAGTGATAATATTAGGGTTTTCCTGTCTAATAATATATAATTTATGTGATTATGTATTTAATAGAAAAGATATTAAGGGTTATAATAAAAAAAAACGTTATAAAGTATTAGAACATATGAAAAAGAAAGCAAAATGTGCAAGTGGAAAAAAAGGAAAAGCATGTAGAGAATGGAACAAAGATTCAAATAAAAAAAAAATAAAAATACTAACAAAACAACAAAATTTAAATAGTCATGCACAGAAAAAAATAAGTAAAATGATGAAAGTTGTTCGTACAAAATTAGCACAAGCAAATGTTAAAAATTCAAAATAATTTATATATTATAATCATGTATTAATATATAATGAAATTAAGAGATATAGTGAAAATACTGATATTTCTAATAATTTGCTATTCAATTTATAATTTATTTACTTATTATAATGATGATAAGGCTATTGTAGAAAAAATGAGTCAAATTGACAAAGCACATCAAGTTGTATCGGAAAATGCACATAACTTTTCTACTATGATTAAACAGTTAAAAACAGCTTGTAAAGCAGTAAAAATAGATTGTGAAAATATGAATTTCCATGTTATGAAAGGATTATAAATTAAATATTTATTTATATTAATGGATAAAGAGTTTATAATATTTTTAGCAAAAATATTAATAATACTATTTTTATGTATATTTATAATTAATATTTATGAAAATACAATCGGAATTAAATTTCGTGAAAATATGACAGCTCCTGCATTAATAACAGCCGCACAAAAACAAAAAGATTTTTTAAAGAATAGCAAAGGTGAAATGCACGAAATAAATACAAAAGCAAATAAAATAAGACATGACCATGCAAAACGTCATACAAAAAAGGCAAAGGGTAAATTTTGCACATTAACAGGACATTGTCCTAAAATGAGAAAAACACCAAAAACAAACTAACCAAAAAAAATTTAAATTGTAAATTAAGATCTTTATATTATATTTATTATTACTATATATATAATATGGCAGGCATAAAACAAAATTTAAATCTAGCAAATATAACAGGTGGTGATACAGGTGGTGGTAGCGGTGGTTCTGCAGCTGCAAAATTAGCAATTCTTGAAAAAGCATTAGCAGGTGATGGTTATAGTTATATTGCTGCTACAGAGGCACCAAAAGATTTAGGAGTTAGTACTGAAGCAGGTGCAATAAAAACAAATATTAATTCAATTTTTGACTATACACAATTATTAATAAATGGTGATGGTCCAGCAAATGCTATTCAACACAATTATGGGTATGATATTCCAATCGGCGATAGATACTTTGTAAATACAGGTGGACAGTGTCAACCGGTTGGCGTTGTTAAAGGGTGCCAAAATACACCAGAAGGTTGCCCTAAAGAATCAATAGGACATCAAGTTAAAACAGCAGAAGGGAAAGTGTATGTAGTACCTCGTTCTGTACTAATAGATAATATACCACATTTTGATATACCAATACCAGAAGCATTAAAAAAAGCAGGTAAATCTGGTGAAAAATTTGATGGTATTATTCCTGGTATAGTAAATGACGTTTTAACAATGAATCCAATGGGTTTATTAGGTGCATTTGTTTTACCTGCATATCCTGAATGTGTAAATGTTGAAGTAAATACTGTTACTGGAAAAGGAGAAAATGCATATGATGTAGTTAAAGAAAGTGCTTTTGTTATTACTGCTGAAGCACAAAATATTAATCCATGTGCATTTTCAAGTGGAATAAATGGATTAACAGGTGAAAGTTGCCCAGGCGGACCATTACGTGTATCTGCCGGTTTTGAATCATTTTCAGAATTATATACAAAATGTATGACACGTATGCAACCTTTAATTAGATCCGATAGTAACCCAGAGGGAATGTTAACAACCGAAGATGCAAAAGCAAAATGCCAAGAAGAAGCAAAACAAGAAATGGATAAAGAATCATTTACCACATTAAGTGGTGAATATTTATCACGACAACCTGAAAAATTAGTTTATCCAAAAGATAATTTAATTAAATTATATATGTTTTTAATTTCAATATTAGGTATGTTTGTAATTTATCGTCTTATGTATAGAAGAAATTAGTTTTTTAATTATTAAATGTCTATAAATTATATTATTAAATTAATTAAATAATAAATAATATAATTTGTTAATGCAAAACAGTCTTGAATATAAAACAAATTTTTTATTTTATAAAAAATATCATAAAAATAAATATAATATATTAGTTCATATTTTCTGTATTCCAAGTATTGTTTGGTCTACTTTTTGTATTGTTAATTGTATTGGATATATTAATGGTTTAGATCAACAGAGTAATTTTAAATATACACCTAGTATTTTAGTTTATGGTAGCTATATGGGTTATTATTATACTATTGCACGTAGTGAATTATTTTGGCAAACATTTCATTTTTATTTAATGATATTAATAAGTGCAAATATTAATTATTCTTATAATTATAACAAAATAATGTATTATCTAATTATTCAAATTTTATCATGGAAATTGCAAATATTATCACATCGTCATTTTGAAGGAAATAGTCCAGCATTATTATCTGGAATATCACAATCTTTATTAACTGCACCAATATTTATTGTAGATGAAATATTCCAATACGCACCTTGGATAAAATTTGATTTAATTGGCATGGTATATCGTTTATATCTTTGTCATAATAGATGTAATTAAAATTACAATTGTGGACTTTCTAAAAGTAATACACCAAGTAATACAAAAAATAATACAACAGGGAATAGAACAAGTAACCAAGAAATTTCAGATAATCCTGATTTGCAAATCAAATTAAGTAACCAAGTCCAAAATATAATATATAAAACTTTACCGATGAATACAACAGTGGTATTTGGTACCTGACATTGATATGAACCAACACAATATAAATTAGTATTTCCTAAATTTTGTATGAAAATAAATACAACAATAAACATCGACATCATAAAGTAAAAATAAGCAGGTTTGCATAATTTATTTAATTGTTCAAGCATTATATTAATAATGTATAAAAAAATATTTTATTAATATTAAGTCATAGTTTTAACACTTGCGATTGCTTTTTGTCTAATCTTTGGAATATTTGGTGGTTTTACAAATTTATAATCAAGTGGTCGTTTAAATTGATCTTTTGTTGGCATTGGATTAGTTACTTTTGGTTTTCCTGCAAAACCCTTTCCTACATTTTGAATACTTGATTGACCAACTCTAAACATATTCACAATACCTTGACCAAATGGTAATTTAGTTAAGACATTTGATAATGATAAACCACCTTTTTGGGTATACTTACGTTTTCCCTTTTTATCTTTTTTGACTCGTGTTTTGCGTTTCATTTTATGTGTTTTTTTATGTCTATGATGCTTACGCATTGTTTTATGTCTACTTAAACTCATTATATAATATAATATAATATTATTTTATTCTATATCAACATGAGTTAACATATGTCTTCTACAACATGGCTTATTTAATCCTAAATTATCAAGAATAATACCTTCAGGTGTTTTATCAATAAAATCTTTTGTTAAATAAATTACTTTGTCTGCCTGCATATTGTTAGATACTTTCATCTTAATAACTTCTCTCTGGTAATAGTCATATTTATCTGCTAAAACTTTACCACAAGTAAAGCAACGAATTGGAATGATCATTAATATAAATTAAGTTATTATATTTATTTCAATTTAATTAATAAATATAATAAAAAAAATTACACTAATCTGAATCACATTTTAATACTGAATAGTGTGTTAAACCAGTATTTACAACACCTTTTCCACCATGATCATGATTTAAGCTTGAAAAATGGTTTGATTTCATATTACCATGCGGACAATTTGTTTTGCCTGTACGCTTGACATGTATAGTTGAACAATCTTTTGGATTTCCATTTGGATGTACATGTCTCTTATCACCTCGTCCACTTATACTTACATTTACACATTGATTACTCGGTGTACACCAACCACATTTTGGATGTGCTTTACAAGTATTTGAATCATCAAATTTACTGCAATCTGTTTTTGTTGTAAATTTTTCAATAATAACTGTTTTTTCAATATGTTTTTTCGCTTTTGCATTTAAATCTATTCCAATAACTGCAAAATATGCAATTAAAAATAACATAATAAACATGGTAATAAAAATATTCTCTAAATATTCGCGTATAAATAATATAGTATTTGCAATAATTAACGGTAATTCTTCTGATATTTCTTTATTTGATAGTACATTTTTAGACAAAACTATAATGAGATATAAAATAATTAATATTAATAATATTGGATTCATTTATTATATATTATTTTTTAGATATTATTTTTTAGATATTATTTTTCAAATAATTCGTTACCATAACTTGTTTTTTTTACAATATATCTTTTATTTTCAGAATGTACTTTACTATGACATTCTTCACATAATGAAACCAAATTTGCTGGATGATTTTTGTTAAAACTATCAATATATCCATTATCATTTGCATCTTGCTGATACTGAAGATGATGTATATGGTCAGCTTGTTTATTACAAAATATACATTTGTCTTTCAAAACTTTACTATTATAACGTGATAAATTATTACTAAAATGTGATTTATTTACATAACGTTCACGAATAGAATTTGCAATGTCTATAAAATCATTTGGTAAATCTAATGATTTACAAACTTCCAGTCCATATAATGTTTCACCTTGACCATCTTTTAATTTTCTATCATAAACTAGTTTATTTTTAACAGCATCATATACAACTGTTAGATGTTTGTATTTTAAATACTCTAACTCACACAATTCTTTAAACTTTGTTATCATATGTAAATGTGTTGCAAATATAAAATTTGAATTTTTATTATGGAGTTGGATTAATCCTGCAACAAATAAACTAACTGCTGAATCAATTTCAGTACCTGAACACAACTCATCACCTAAAATGAGACTTTTATTATTTGCACGTTTTAAAATTTGTCTTAATTCACACATTTCAACCATAAATGTAGATTGACCTTGAAATAAATTATCTGTATTTAATATTCTAGTAAAAATATATTTATATGGAGAGAATTGCATTGATTCACATGGTACATAAAATCCAGCTTGAGCCATAATTACACTTATTCCTAATGCTCTAATTAGACTTGTTTTTCCTACTGTATTTGTACCAAAAAGAAGAAATCCATTACATTGACATTTTTTTTCAAGACAAATATCATTTGTTACATAAAGTTCTCCATTATTAATATGTTCTATAAGAGCATGTCTTAATTTTTTAACATTTACAAAACTATCTTTACTAGAAATTATATTAGGTTTACTGTAATTATATAATTTTGCAACATGTGCCTTTGTTGTAATTAAATCAATAAAGGTAACATACTTTGTAATTTCTTTTAAATTACTTGAAAAAATCTTACATTCATTCGCAAATTTATTAAATATTTCTTGCAATTTTTCCTGCAATAATTCTTTATTTTTTATTAAGTCATTGCATATTTTTAATATAATATCATGATAAATGATAAATTCAGATTTTGTTGAACCTACTTTAAAAGTAATATCACCAATAAAATAATTATTATTTAGATAAGAAAATTCAGGTAGTGATAATATTGGCAATTTCTTTTTTATCTGTTTTGTTAATGTTTCTTTTCTGTTTTTAGTAGTTACTAGTGTAATTCCTTGTTTTTCTTTTTCATTTATTTTAATTGCCATTATCTTATCATTAACTGGTAATTCGTTTAAAATATGACACATATAAATCTGAATCTCTTTTAATAATTGTATGTTTGTAATATATTTTTCCAATAATTCATCTAATTCTTTATCAATACCTTTATTAATTGCAAGCACGGGTTCATCAATAGTATTATTATCATTTACTATTTTACTTTGTAATAATAAAGTACCATCTAGATTAAAGTATCTCTCTATAAAATTTATAATCTCTTGGCATTCATTTGAAATATTACTCTTTGTCGCTTGTTCAATATAATATGTTACCTTTTTATCATGTTTTAATTTATCATAGATATTTTTAACTGTATTAAGTGATTTTGTAATATTTATAAGTGAATTAAAATTAATTTTATTCATGTGAAGTTGTCTATTGAATTTTTCAATATCATTTACATTTCTTAAATCATCGCGGATACAATTAAATTTATCATATGAATTAATAATATGTTCAATAGTATCATAATCAATATTTAATTTATCAATGTCAGTTACTGGATTTAATAAAGAATTTTCAAGCTCACGTTTTCCCATATTAGATACGCATTTATTTAGTAATTTTAAAACTGATGAAAACTTACCTTTTCCAACTGAATCATCAATTATATTTAATTGTCGTAATGAATGATTTTCAAGTATAAGGCGATTTTCAGAAGTTTCAAAAATAGGAACTTCAATAGAAGATACAATACGCGTATTATGCATATTAACAAAATCAATAAGAAAGCTGTAGGCTTGTGTACCTACAGGATAATTGTTAAATTCTTGTATAAAAAATGAAAAATCATTTGGATTAAATGTCTTTTTCAATAACTCATGTTGGAATATTTGATTTTCACAATTTACAATTTTAGGCATTGTCTCTCTAACATGTTCATTAACAATTGTATCAGTGATAGAATAAATCCTTTTTGTTGTAATATCACAATTTACAAATTTTAAAATATTATTCATATCAAATTCGGAGAGATTAGAAATAAAAATTAATTCATTTGGTTTGTATATTGTCATTATTCTTTCTAGTTCATTAAATGTAGTATGCATTTTTTCAATATATTCTTCAGAAAATTCATGAATATGCGATTTTCCAGTTAAAATATTAATTACACTAACACCAAATGTCAATGTACCATGTTTACTTTTATGAGTAGAAAATGTACCACGGTATCCTTCTATCCATAAACACATAATGTTATTTGTTTTAATTGTTTCTTCTTGTATAAAATATGTTCCTGGAGAGATTATAGTGTTTAATTCACGTTTAATTTGTTTATCTTTACCAATTGTTAATTGATCATAAATAACAATTGTATAACCTTCGTCTTGAAATTTTGGAATATATTTATCTACTTGATTTGGCTTAAATCCAATCATTACTACTGAACCGTCTTTCACATTATTTAATTCTGGTATATTATAAATATTACTTTTAACTGCTATGTTTAAACCTGAAATAGATGACCACACATCTATTTCAGTATATAAGTAATTTCCATTTGCATCTCTAATACTATACATTTCATAAAAGGAACCTACCTGCATAAATAAAACAGTTTTATTACCACATTCACGTTTATATTTTTTATATAGATCAAAATATTCACTTGTTGTTTGTGGTTTAGTTGTCATTTATTTATTTATTTACATTTTTTTATATCCATATTATTATTCAATTAGTATTAAGTATTTGTACTTATCATAATAATTGTTTTTTATAAAGTATATATAGATTTTTTGAGATATAAGATAAATGGGTTTGCTT